>Ga0210046_1000279_pt1 | contig 54540 bp, 38 predicted proteins | sample CryGeyCG2114_250_FD_185461 | JGI IMG/M metagenome (GOLD analysis project Ga0210046, IMG submission 185461) | Groundwater microbial communities from aquifer - Crystal Geyser CG18_big_fil_WC_8/21/14_2.50 (SPAdes) (version 2) | ecosystem: Environmental > Aquatic > Deep subsurface > Groundwater ...
TAGTGGCTGTCGGACTTATTACTTTTTTAACAGCCCCTGTGGCAAGATATTCATACGTGCTCCATAATAAATCCGAGGTTGAATAATGTGGGTTGGATGACTGAGCCACCTGCCCCCACTGATTGTATTTGGTTTCTGTGTATACTTTTTGACCTTTCACATTCTTGCTGATAGTGAGTAGATTTCGACCCAATTGATCGGCAAACGACAACACCTCCTGTTCACCTGAACGTTGAGTCCATGTGTAGAACAATCCATGATCAGGATTGTCCGCGTTTCCTGTGGCCCAAAACAGCCGGTTTTTGTCGATTACCCCATCAGGATAGGTGGTTTGTTGTAGCCTTCCGAAGCCATCGTATTCATATGCTGTAACTAAACCGTTTAAATCAGTAGAGGTCACTGGCAATCCAGTAGCAGGATCGTAAGTTGAGGAAGTAATGTAATCTGTACCGTTTAAAGTGTTCTTTGTTTCGGTTATAAAACGATGCTGGTAATCAGCAGAATACGAGTAGTAGGTTATGCGATTAGTAGTTATGGGAATAAAATTAGGAGCAGACAAAGTAGATTGAATCAGGTTTCCATAATCATCGTATACATAAGCACCTACCGTTGTCATGGGTGTACTTAAATTGGGCGAATGTGTTTTGTATTGCACCAATGGCGATGCGGTGTAGTATTCAAACACATTCATTTGAATATCAATGGAGGCATCGGCTTTATCCCAGGTACTTGTTTGGGCGGTTTTTATGCGGCTTATAAGCCAGTTGGGTTCATCTACATCATAGGTGAAGTCGGTTTTATTGTAAAAATCGTAGGCTTGTTCGGGGGCTGAAAAGCCAAAGTTATCAGGGTCGGTAAACACGGTAGCCGAGGTGAGGTTGCCAAACAGGATATCTGGTTCGGAGTAGGTTTGTTTTGAAATGGTTGTTTTCACAAAGATACTACCGGCATCTCCGGTACTATGCACTTTGGTGAGTGAACGCGGAGTGTAATAGAATATCCGTTTGTCACCAAAGTTTTTCACAACAGGTTCTTCATTCAGCGATTCACTGATTAGCAACTCAATGCCCCCTACTTGGGTATAAGTTTCACTGCTTTCAATCCATCGAAAATAGAAATCCTGGTTTAAAGCATAATTTGCAATGGTTTTGGCTTGGTTGGTTGTTCCGGGATAGGAAATGGTGGTAATCTTGTCGAATCCAAGAAACCCCCTACCAAGCCTATGTATCTTTGCTCCCTCATAAAAATATTCGACACTATTCTGACCACCAACTCCATTATCAACAATAACTGAAGACACAACGTTTAATGCCGGTTGGATATCCAAGAGAGGGTAAGTTGACCCGGCGGATTTAGTATAAATGGAATTGTCTGTCAACGGATTAAATTGTACCTCAGTTTTGTGTCCTAGTCCATTGGTAAAAGATTTAACTAGAGTGAATTGATTATTCATGTCGAACTGATAAATCAGATCCCCATATAAACCTCCTGTGACATACATGTCTGCATGGCCGTCACCATTAAAATCAAGAAAAGGAAAAATGTGTTGATTAGTGATTGTTCCTGACTCAACAAACCCCCCGTAAATTGCAATCTCATCATCAGTCGCCGATTCATCAAAATCATCTCCATTCGAATAATAAATGGTGTAGGAAGCATTATTCGTATTTGGGATTTTTTCAAGCTGCATCACATCGCTTTTACCATCTCCATTATAATCAGCCATGTTTAAAGAGTAGGCCCATTGGTCTCCCTGATCGTACGGATTAAAATGAGCTAAAGGAGGGGCATCATTCATGGGTACAAATCCTGTGCTACCATTAAAACACACTGCTTCCCAAATGGGATTTGAGGAGGTATAGTTATAGGTAATCAGGTCAGTTATTCCATCACCGTTGAAATCCGCGGGATATATTTGATGCCATACGGTTGGATAGCCTGATCCGTATATCCACCCAAAACTACTTGAGGGTATGTCAACACTATAGATAAAACAATCACTGGTATTTGACCCTCCTGGAGCAGAACCGTATTCTGCAGTACGTAGTACATCACTACGACCATCCCCATTAAAATCCCCAATAAGTAAAACACTTTTGTCAAAATCAGTATTCCCAAACCCTAATTTACCCCAAAACACAGTTTGAGAATAAGGGGAGGTTCCACTGAATTTCCATATAAAAACATCGTCTTCGTCATTGTTCGGATCGCCGTCATAATTAACATTTTTATCCTTATAAGCAGCCAACAGCTCAGATTTTCCATCACCATCGAAATCTCCTACCCTAAATTCGGGATGGTTTACTTTTAACCCCTCTATTCCTTCAAGTTGATAAATATTGAATCCAACCCCATTTGATATAAAGAGCCTATCTACAATTGTCGTGTTTTTATCCTCATGCGTGTATTTCAAATCCAAAAAATCCTGTAACCCATCGCCATTAAAATCACCCACCATCAAATTCCTAAAAAACATACTTGGTTCAACATCTCCAGTGAAATTCATCTTATTTGAAAAACTGCCATTGGATTGTCTTAATCTATAATACCAATTGGTAGCTTTTTTTGCTTGTGGTGACCCAGCTGCACCATGCATTACCCATTCTATTTTTATAACATCGGACAATCCATCACCGTTTATATCTAGAAAAAACTGATCAATGCTACCAAAAGGATCCTCGTCAGCGGTTAATTCAAGATGAGAATGTCCCATATTATTTCCCCAGTGAGCAATTATTGGATTAAAGTAAGGCTTATCCCAATCTCCTGAACGCAGCCAAACATTAACCAATCTGGCTTGATACGTTTTGTCGTAACTCAACATATAATTATTTTTTTGCAATTCAGAATTATAGTATATTTCTATTTTATTGAGTAACTTATCTAGTTTAACTGTACTCCCTGATACATACTGTGTGATATTATCATAACGAAAACTGTCATAGATAAATTTGATCCTATAAAACGGGGATTGCCCGGTTACCCGATTTCCTCCATATGTAATTTCATTAATAATGCCCATTCCACCTGTTTCAGTATAACTGAATTCAATATAATTACCCTGTCGATCTTCTATTGAATTAAGACACCATGTTAATATGGACGTTCTCCCTTCAGCTTCGATCCTGCCTGTTGCTTCGCTGCCATAATATAATATTTTCCCACTTTTTGTTTTCACAACAAATTGCTCGGGTCCATCACCTGCTGACCCACTACAGGTAATCTTCGAAAACGTCTCTATCTCCGTTCTAAACTCTGTCTTTTCAGTGTTAATAGGTATTAACCGTTGTCCGTCCAACATCAACTGGTCGTTTCCATCAAAATCCACTCCATCGATATATCCATCATTATACATGTTGGTGCCTGCACGCGTAATGGCAGAGAGTCCTGTAAGCGACCAACCTATATTCCCAACAACCCATTTCCTCCCTGGCTGTTATACACCAATCCCAATTGTGGTGTCATCCCGGCCACTCCGGGGGGAACATCAATGGGGATATTATACACTGCGGCTCCTGTTGGAGAAACCATTAGGTTTCCGGGCAGGGTACCAACCACGCCTCCAGCGTCATTATTAATCGGTCCACCGGTAACATCCCCATCCTCAGGTGGAAACACGAGCAGGGGGTTAATTTTTGCCGAAACCTGATAATATTCATCGAAGGGATGTGCCCGGAAGTTGGGTATCATCTGGATGTATTCGCTGGCTACATAATCCCGCGTTACATAAGGAGAGATTGGCTCGTTGAGTATAAAATGCGGTTGCGGATCCTGACTGTACACAAAAGTGGCCTGTAACAAGAAAATTATAATGGAAATGAATGGTTTCATGTGTTTATCATTTTGTGTTTATCGCTTGATTACTTTCCAGGTGGTTGTTTCTGAGTTGATGGCCAGCTTAAAGAGATAGGTGCCATTTTCACGGTCCTGTACGTCCATCACGGTTTCGTTGTTGATGATCTGTCCTTGTGATATCAGCTGGCCTGTGAGTGTATACAAGGAGCATGATACCTGATCGGTTTCCGAAAGGTTATCCAAACTGACTGTAAACCTACCCATGGTGGGGTTGGGATAAATGCGGACAACAATATCATCTATCGTAACTTCATCAGCAGGATTTGGGTTTGTCGTTTCGTGATTTTGAAGCGTGTCGGTAATCGCGCCTTCTTTAATTATGGTAGTAAGAAGGTAAATGGTATGCCGTAAAGTTCGGTTACCGGCCTCATCGTAATCGAATTCAACTGTGTTATGTTCCTGCGACAGCATTGCCAATGGAAATGCGATAAGAGCGAACAGAATGAGGAATAATTTTTTCATGTCTTTTTATTGTTGGGTTACCGTTATTTTAGTCGGACTCCGAAAGCCTTCGGAGGAAGATGGAAGACGGAAGACGGAACTACCAATATTTCAATCATTTCTTTTTCAATTGATCTTTTATCACGTTTAACTCGGCTTGTTGTGTTTCAAGCGCTTTTTGCTGTTCCAGGATGTACAGGGTAAGTTCTTCCACTTTTTTAAGGAGAATTTCATTCATTTCAGCCAGTCCATACCCATTTTCCATCACTTCTTTTTCTGAAGGTACATTTGGCAGATGCTGATTTTTCTTAATAAATAAAGAAAGTTCATAGAGTGGCATCAGATTGTAATCCGGTTTAAAAACATAATCACCCCAATCTACGGGGTGCTTAATCATCACTTCATCGGCAAGAATTTTTCCCAGAACGGCCAGTTCGTAACCATAGGTATTGATGGTACCGATACCGACTTTGCCGGCACTAAAATAGATATCACTGGTTCCACTTGTTAGCCATGGGCTTGGAGCAGGCAGTTCCAGCTGTGTCCAAACGGCCGTACCCTCACTGTCGGCACATAAAAGCACACTACCCTCACGGGCATCCATTCCGTATTTCAGGAATCCCTCATTAAAGTTATAAGACGACTGTGTTCTAAAAAACAATCCCCTGTCTTTCATTGCACTGATACCATGGAATTCATTCCCAAGTGCCAGGCTTCCAGCGCCTCCTCCGATCCAACTAAATGGCTGAATAAATACGGCTGCCTCCTCGCCTTCATCAGCACGGAGGTGAAGCTTGGCGAGGGGAGAAGTTACGTTGCCGATGCCGATCTTGCCGGTTTTAGTATAATTAAGGTCTTGCTCCTCGGGTTGCACAACAAATAAGGTTGGAAACTTACTGTTAAACCCTATCATGAGACTTTCCATGACGTTGTTCTCAAGATACTTTCCGTGATCATAAGAGCCGGATCCAATTACAATAGATTTATACACATTTGATTTAACCGCACTTCCAATGGCAATTGCCTTTGAATAGGTTGCAAATGAATAAAATCCCAACGCTGTGGTATAGGAGGCAGTTGCCTCGGAAGAGGCCCCCGCTGCAAATGAATAGTTTCCCAAAGCTTTGGTATTAATTCCAATTGCACTGGGATATGAACCCGAAAGCGTCGTATTACTATAGTTGACCTGGCTTTTTAATCCGGTCAATGCCATTGTAGTCAATATTACTAAAAAAATGGCTTTAAATACTTGTATTGAACGTTGTAAATGTTTCATGTCTTTAATCTTAATTAGTTTTTAATCCAGGAACCAGAAGTTATTTTTGTTGTATTATTTAAAATTGAATAAAAGTAACTACCACTAATCAGCATATTGGTATTAACGGTAGTTATTGATGCTTCAAGCGGTTTTTTTAATATTTGATTACCTGATTCATCATACAGGTAAAATATGCAATCTTTCAGGGCTGTTCTTATCTTTACAAATTCATTCCCGGGATTTGGGTATACGATGGCATCCGAAATTGTTATGGTAGTATTTTCTTGATTTTGAGTCAAACAACCTGTAGAATCAAGCTTGATAAAAAAGCCATCCCGCTCAAAAATGGCAGGTGAAATATCTTGCCTGAAGCCCGTTAATAATACACCTCCATCGGTAGCGGCAGTTACCGTGAACAGCCAATAATAGTAATCGCCTCCAAGGTATTTTTCGTATTCCACGCCCAGAGTGTCATTAAGCTTGGTAATGTAAATCCAACTGGGTTGGTTTCCTGTTTGCCACTGCGTATTGTGAGTACCTCCCAAATAAATACATCCGGGATAATAATAATCAATCCCCTGTATTTCTCCCGTGCGAGAAAGTGTATCCGGATCTGTTAAAAGCACCTCGTGAGTTTCATTTACCAGTGTATCCAATAAATAGGCAGATATCATATCAGATTGAACATTCGTGTTCGGATTATAACTAAAATATGTTCCACCTGACAACAACCTGTTTCCGGGGTAACATAACGAAGAATAGGGAGTTGTGAAATGAATTGGATAATAGTAATAATCCGTCTGCTCAAGTGCTTCATTTAAGCTAATCACCGTACATGTGGTGTCGCCGGATGCATAATGCGCCCATTGTGTATGTAACCATACACTCGTGGAATCCGGGCTATAGGTTAATCCATATACATCCCCAGCATCATCGCCTGAATAGGCCATGTAATCCAAACTGTCTCCCTGACCGGATAGTCGCAAGATGAACATGTCATTAGCATCAAGTGGTGAACACGCAAACATCAAATCTCCGCTTATTAATTCCAGTGCATGTGATTTTGCGCTACCAAAGAAGTAATTATTAAATAAATAGGTTTTTTCCCATAAAGTTTCAAAATCATCATTGATGCGCCTGAAGATTGTAAAGGGATGATTGGGGCTTTCACCTGTCTTATAGCCCCGTCCTGATAATAAAAATCCTGTTGGATTTGTACTTAACCTATCGATGTCATTAAATCTAAAAATGGTGTCTTCCTTTGAAAATTTTATACTCATGGTATCGCCATCCAGTCCAATTGAATATAAATAGGAACTGTAGATATAAGCACCTCCCGTCGGAGGTGCTTTATGAACCAATCCAACAAAGTTGCCATCTGCGCTTCTGGTAAAATCAACTGGCTGTTCGTCACAGTCGGTTTCCAGATAGAATTCAAATCCAATTTCCTGGGCTTTGCCAATTCCACTACAGATTAATAAAACAACAAGGAAAATAACCCGGGAGGATATTTGTTTCATCTCTTTTATTCTTATTTAATACGCAAGGATATCATCAATACCAATATTCATTGCCAAATGACGATTCCCTGCGAACATTTGGTAGTTGTGTTGTATATAATAATATTCATCCCAAACAGGACCTCCTGTAATGGTACAATCACTAAAATCCATCCCGGTAGTTGTTTCATAACCCAAGGCATAATCAATATAATTACATTCATAGAAGCTCATTTCAGCCACGGGTAAGTGTTTTTGTACATAGGTAATTGTTGCCACGGCCTCTGTAGCGTAAAAAATCTTATAATCGCGATAGTTATCTGGATCACCAGAGTAAATTGGATCTTGAGTTGGCGGGATAGTTTCATATACAACATCTGTATAGGTCCATCTGCCTCCGGTGGGTGGAGCTGGTATTACATTGTCAAGAACACGTTTCATTAGTTGTGATGCGGCATCCTCCGGGTAATACTGTCCATTGGGATACATTCCGCCATTTTCACCATACCACCAGTCTTCGTTGTGCAATACTCCGGCCTGGCCATTACCTATTAAGGAACCAATGGTTACAATAGCATCTCCATTGCTGTCCATACCACTTACTTCCAAATCCACAAGCAGTAGCTTCTTGGTGCTATAGTTAACACGTCCCATTTGTGCCTGAATGGTGTCAATTACTTTGTTATAATATACTTCCATCAGCTTTGGGTCGTTTATTTTCTCCAGATCATCCAGTGGAACGATAAACTCTGATGAAGCATACTCCTTTTGACTACAACCACTATTCGTATAACAGAAATTATAGTTCAGTAAATTCTCCAACTCTGTTGCAGCTTCAATGGCTGTATAAAGTTGTCCGCCACTTTTCAGGTTGGGATTTTCGTGGTAATAGGTCATCCTTTCTTTAAATGCCAGGATATGAGCCGTTATGGCTTGTGACTCATCATCCACCACGGTTTGTTTTACTTGCGTGTTGGTGTTTTCTTTTTTACATCCGTTTACCACTACCACTCCTGCAATGAGCAATGCGGCACTTCCGGCTAAAGCCAGTGCTTTAATCCGTTTCGAGAAATTGCTTTTTTTCATTTTTGTAACTTCTTTGTTAGATTACTATTTATCGTTTTAAATTTATGAGGGCATCATACTACTGCCTTTTACCTATATGTGTAAATTCGGCCCTAAATTCTATTGCTTTTTTGAACTATTTTTAGCTTTGGTTGAAATTTATAAAGATACTAAATAATATCAGCAACCCATCATAGGGCAAATTGGCAATAAAATTCAGTAAATCGACCACTTTCATATCATTTTGATCGACCATCCTTCTAAAACCTGTCCGCCCTGGGAGGATCGTTGAGCTTAAAGTTATCTACTTTTGTCTTCCGGGAAACCGGGAACTAAAAATTTGAAAATATGGCCATGAGCTCACATACAAAGGAAAATCCCGGTCAACCGGCTGTTCAGTCAAAGGCTGTTTATATAGGTGATATTCCTTTGGGAGGATCCCATCCCGTTCGGATTCAATCGATGACCAATACCAACACGCTGGACACTGAATCGTCTGTAAACCAGATTATAAAGTTGGCAGATGCCGGATGCGATTATGTGCGGTTGACCACCCAGGGCGTTCGTGAAGCTGAAAACCTGGGAAGAATAAAAGAGGAGCTCCTCAAAAGGAATTATATCATTCCGCTTATCGCCGATGTTCATTTCAATCCAAAAGCTGCTGAAGTGGCGGCTACCCTGGTCGAAAAGGTGCGCATCAATCCCGGGAACTACACAGATAAAAAAAGAACCAATTTTCAGTATGACGAATCGGTAAACATGGCTGCCCGGCAGCAAATAAGGGAAAACCTGATGCCTCTGCTCGAAATCTGTAAAAAACACCACACGGCCATCCGCATCGGCACCAACCATGGATCAATTTCCGATAGAATCATGGCCCGCTTTGGCAACACTCCTTTTGGAATGGTTGAATCGGCCATGGAATTCATTGAAATTTGCCGGGAAGCCGATTTCCACGATCTGGTCCTTTCCATGAAAGCGAGCCATGTGCCTACCATGATTGAAGCCAACCAATTGCTGGTGAAACGAATGAATGAAAGCGGCTGTTATTATCCATTGCATTTGGGCGTGACCGAAGCCGGAGATGGAGAAGATGGCAGGATAAAATCTGCAGCCGGAATCGGAAACCTGCTCGCTCAGGGAATTGGTGACACCATCCGGGTTTCGCTTACAGAAAAGCCGGAGGACGAGGTGCCTGTAGCCATGAAACTGGTTCAGTATTATGGCAAAAAACACCTTCTCTCCCATCGCTCACCCCATCAAATCATCTATTTTAATCACCACAACAGCGAAAAACCAAAACATCCGTTGGTGCTCACTTCACAAAAAACACCCCTGGGCGATGTGGTGGTTGATGCACAAACTACTTTAGAAACCCCGGAGAACAACCTGACAGGTTATCAGGTAAACTACGCTGAATTGGATTATGAATCACTGGTTATCAGGGCTTCAACCGACATTTCACTGCTGATGTTAAATCACCGGCGCGATGGTATTTTTATTCAAAATAGCGGTCACTCCACCGATGAGACCCTGGCTCGGCTCTCGCTTAATATTTTGCAAGGACTGGGCATGCGGTATTCAAAAACCGAATTCATTGCATGTCCCTCCTGTGGACGAACACTTTTTAACCTCATCGAGCAACTGGCGCTGGTGCGCGAAAAAACCGATCACCTGGCGGGATTAAAAATTGCCGTGATGGGTTGTACCGTAAACGGGCCCGGCGAAATGGCCGATGCCGATTATGGTTATGTGGGTGCGGGGCGAGGAAAAGTAAACCTCTACCAGGGGAAAGAGCTCATCGAAAAAAATATTCCGGAAGGGGAGGCTGTAGAAGCCCTTATTGAATTGATAAAAAAAGGGGGCGACTGGATCGCAGCACCAATCAGTTTAAAACATTAAATCTGTTGACTCACCAATTGAGTTCGTGCACCTCAAATCCTTTCGACTGGTACTCTTTGATGGCTATGTTTTTCGATTCGATGGCTTTTTGTTCTAAATAAAATCCATTTGAAATGATGTTTCCCTGATCGAACTCATACCAAAGCGGATAATCGCGCCGGATAATCCGATTGAATTTTCCTTCCATTTCATACTGAACCTTTGGCTTTCGGATGGGGCTAAAAAACGCATGGTATTCTTTGTCCCCGTCACCATCCAGGTCGGCATAACAACTGGCATAAACATAAAAATGGGTTTTTACAGCCAGCTCCTGAACCACCACCGTGTTGCTCCAAATATCGTCTTCACTCCTGTCGCGAACAGTATCCGTTTTTACAGGATCATATCTGTACACACGGGCAATAAATTGAAAACTCTTCGACATGCCCGACACCAGCACATCCAAATCCCCATCGTTATCATAATCGGCCCAATGACCATCGCTCATGTGCAAGCCTATGATATCGGCATTCATGTCGGTGAAATGATCGTTCCTGTCGTTGCGGTAAACTTTTGATACGGGCCCAAGGGTCGATTCGCCGGTCAAAAGCAAATCCAAATCCCCATCGTGATCCATATCGCCCCAATCGAGTGAACCTGACCTGACTGAAATAAACCCCGGGAAAACAGGGATAAAATATTGGTTGTTTTGGTTGTTAAACAACTGGGTTTCCACTCTCCCCTGCTGGGTTTCCCCATTGATGACCATATCCAGATCCCCATCGTTATCATAATCGCCCCAGGCTATATCACTCAATTTCAGGCCAATAATGCCAAAATTCACCCGTTCAAAGTGTCCTTTGTTGTTTCTGAACAATTCAGTCGCGACTAACCCATTGCTTACGTTTCCGCTGACGACGACATCCAGGTCACCATCCAGGTCAAAATCGGCAAATCGGGCCATACCAAACGAAACCTGCGGAAAGTCGGTTTGCAATGCTGAGAATTGATCGTTTCGGTCGTTTCTATAAATTTTGGTGATGGGGCCTTTGTCCGATTCACCTGTAATGAGCAGATCCTGATCGCCATCGCCATCATAATCGCCCCACTCAACCGATCCGTCACGAACGCCCGGGATGTTTAAGGGAACATACTGAAAACTGTTGGTGCGGTTGTTTTTGTAAAGCCGGGCTATTTTCAATCCGGCGGAAGTTTCGCCAATCATAAAAAGATCGGTTATCCCATCCAGGTTATAGTCGGCCCAATCCAAATCGCCCCTGAAAACGTTTACCACGTTCGTGGATACTTCTGTAAAATGATCGTTTTTCTGATTTCGATATAGTTTGGAATAAATGCCATGAGCGTTTCCTGAATAAAAATCTCCTGTTACAAATATATCAGGAAGGCCATCCTCATTGTAGTCTATCCAACAGTTGGCGCTTTCGCTTACTCCGGTAAGGCCTGCTTTTATGTCGGTAAATGTTTGCGCGTTTAACGTTAAGGAGATTGTTAATATGAATAAAAAGAAGAAGCGTTTTGGCATGGTCAAATTTTTTACAATATTATTGATTTTGTAGCTGAATTCAAAAAAAGCACAGCCGTTTATTTGGTTTCATTCTTAATTTCAAATATAATCCCCCTTATCTTCAAAGAAACACAATAGTTTATTTACTTTTGTGAAATATTTCACAGCAATTCATTTATCATGAAAATATCTCATATTGAACATCTTGGTATTGCGGTTAACAGTCTTGACGAAGCCATTCCTTATTACGAAAGCATCCTTGGCATTAAATGTTATGCCATTGAGGAGGTAAGGGATCAAAAAGTGAAGACTGCTTTTTTTCAAATCGGGCAAACAAAAATCGAATTATTAGAGAGTACAGATCCCGAAGGCCCCATTGGGAAATTTCTTGAAAAACGAGGCCAGGGCATTCATCATCTGGCATTTGCCGTTGAAGGAATTGAAAAATCGCTAGATGAGTTGGCCGAAAAGGGAGTTCAACTCATCGACAAAAAACCACGCAAGGGTGCCGAAGGACTTGATATCGCCTTTCTACATCCCAAATCTACCTTTGGCGTCCTCACCGAACTTTGTGAAAATAAAAACAAATAGTTTTTTTCACTTGAAAAAATCATCTGTTTAAGGAAGGTACAACTACAAATACTCAATACAAAAAAAATGACTATAGAAGAAAGTATCCAGCATCTGTTAAGCAAACGCGAATTGGCTAAGATGGGCGGAGGAATAAAGCGGATTGAATCGCAGCATAAAAAAGGAAAACTGACTGCCCGTGAGCGAATTGACCTTTTACTGGACGAAGGCAGCTTTGAAGAATATGATATGTTCGTTACCCACCACTCAACTGAATTTGGCCTGGACAAACAGGTTTTTCTAACGGATGGTGTGGTTACCGGGCATGGCACCATCGATGGACGCACCGTTTATGTGTTTTCACAAGATTTTACCATATTTGGTGGATCCTTATCTGAAACCTATGCCCGAAAGATCTGCAAAATAATGGATCAGGCCATGAAGGTTGGGGCCCCTTTAATTGGCATCAACGACAGTGGTGGGGCCCGGATACAGGAAGGGGTGCGGAGTTTGGCCGGATATGCTGAAATTTTTCAGAGAAACATTATGGCCTCCGGGGTGATTCCACAGATTTCAGCCGTATTTGGCCCTTGCGCGGGTGGGGCAGTTTATTCGCCGGCCCTGACCGACTTCATCATGATGAGCAAACAGAACAGTTACATGTTTGTTACCGGACCAAAAGTGGCCAAAACCGTTACCGGGGAAGACATCACCACCGAAGACCTCGGCGGACCGGATGTACATGGCAAAAAATCAGGTGTGGCCCATTTTATTGCTGAAGATGAGGAAGAAGGGCTGTTGTTAATTCGTAAATTGCTGACCTTCCTGCCTCAAAACAACCTGGAAGATCCCATCACCACTGAATGTACCGATCCCATAGACCGTAAAGAAGATTTACTGAACGAAATTATACCCAACAATGCCAACATTCCATACGATGTAAAAGACGTGATTTACTCCGTGGTAGATTATGGTGAATTTATGGAAGTGCAGAGGAATTACGCGCAAAATATCATCACAGGGTTTGCCAAATTTAACGGAAGTCCGGTAGGCATTGTGGCCAATCAGCCCAACTTTTTGGCAGGAGTACTCGACATCAATGCCTCACGAAAGGCCGCGCGTTTTGTCCGTTTCTGCGATGCTTTCAACATTCCCATTGTCACCTTTGTGGATGTTCCCGGATTTTTGCCCGGTAGTGCACAAGAATATGGTGGCATCATCATTCATGGCGCCAAATTGTTGTTTGCATACGGAGAAGCTACGGTTCCTAAAGTGACTATTACCTTGCGAAAATCCTATGGTGGTGCCCATGATGTGATGGGTTCGAAACAACTTAGGGGCGACCTCAACTATGCCTGGCCAACGGCCGAAATTGCTGTCATGGGTCCCAAAGGAGCCATCGAAGTGTTGGAAGGGACTTATGTGTCAACACTTGCCACCGAAGAAGAGAAATTGAGCTATGTTGCCCTGAAAGAGGAAGAATACCGTGAAAAATTTGCCAACCCATACGAGGCTGCTGCTTACGGTTATATTGATGACGTGATTGAACCCCGGAATACCAGATTTAGAATTATCCGTGCGTTGCGTATACTGGCCTCAAAAAAGGACATCAACCCACCGAAGAAACATTCCAACATTCCATTATAACTTTGTGAATCAATAAAGATATGCACTTGATATTTCAAATTCCAGAATTGATTTTAGAGGGCGGCATTATTGCCGTGATAGGTTATACCATCGTATTTACGGCCTTGTTGATCCTCTACTATACTTTTTTATACCTGGGCAAGGTTCTCGCCTGGAAAACCCGCCGAAGGCTTGCCCAAGCAGGTAAACTATCCAATCAGGAAACAGAAATAGAGGTCACAGGAGAAGAGGCTGCTGCCATCGCCTTAGCCATTTTTTTATGTCGCGATTTACACGATGATGAAAGCGATGTGATCACCATAAAACGGGTATCGAAGGTGTACTCACCCTGGAGCTCAAAAATCTACGGAATTCATACCTTTAGCCGATAACCTATCCTTTAAATCACCATCAGGTTTTAATAAACCCCGAAAAATGTTAGTCAAATGAAAAAATTCAAGTTCACCATAAGCGGAAATAACTACGAAGTTGAAATAAAAAAATTGGAGGATGGCTCTGCGAAAATTGATGTAAACGGTACCTCGTTTAACGTAGAACTTCACAAAGAAGAGCGCACTTCCAAAACTCCCATTTTAGTACGTTCGGCCATTTCAAGACCCAAAGATGCGCACAAGATTGCCAAAACATCAGATGTGCTTTTCAAAATTAAAGCCCCCCTGCCAGGAAACATTTTACAAGTGTTTGTAAAAGTAGGAGACGAAGTGGCCAAAGACGATAAGTTGCTTGTTTATGAAGCCATGAAAATGGAAAATAAACTGCTCGCCGAAAAGTCAGGTATTATCAGAACAATTAAAGTTCAGCCGGGGGATTCTGTATTACAAGACGATACACTAATTGAATTAGAAGTAAACTAAAGGGGGATCACTGATATGAATGCACGAAAAAAAGCAATCACCGTTTTTGGGATTATTGCTTTGTTGGTCGGTTTAAACTTTATGGTATTTCAAATTCCCGGGATGGCCGAACCTGTTACCAATTCAACCGAAACGGTAAGCAATACTGCTCCCGATGGAGTTGGGGGCATCATGGGAGGAATTACCAAATTCATCAGTTACACGGGCTTTAGAAATGCCACTCCGGGTCATTTGATTATGATTGTCGTGGGGCTATTCTTTATCTTTCTGGCCATCAAATACGATTATGAACCTTTGCTGCTAATACCTATTGGAACAGGGATAATCATTGGGAACATTCCCTTTTTTCAGGATGGGGGAATAAATTTGCAGCTGGGTATTTATCAGGAAGGGAGTGTGCTAAACTACCTGTATTTCGGGGTTGTAAAAGGGATTTACCCACCTTTGATTTTTTTGGGTATCGGCGCCATGACCGACTTTTCGTCTCTTATTTCCAACCCCCGACTGATGTTGCTTGGTGCAGCTGCACAGATTGGGATTTTTCTTACCCTGATTGGAGCACTTTATCTGGGATTTAATATGCCCGAAGCGGGAGCCATTGGAATTATTGGTGGTGCCGATGGCCCAACGGCTATCTTTCTTTCGTCAAAATTGGCCAACGGAGGTATTATAAATGGAGTGCAAACGCAAAACCTGATTGGCCCCATTGCCATTGCAGCCTATTCGTATATGGCCCTGGTTCCTGTGATCCAGCCACCTGTGATGAGGTTGCTTACAAGCAAAAAAGAGCGTATAATCCGCATGAAACCTCCCCGCTCGGTAAGTAAACTTGAAAAAATTATTTTCCCCATACTTGGCCTTATTTTAACCACTTTTATTTCGCCGGGAGCCTTGCCCCTGTTGGGGATGCTCTTTTTTGGCAATATCCTGAAAGAAAGTGGTGTAACAAAACGACTGGCAGATACAGCCCGTAACCCATTGATTGATATTGTTACCATCCTTCTCGGCGTAACCGTGGGTGCTTCCACGCAGGCGGATGTATTCTTAACCAAAGGTTCTATTTTAATCTTTGTGCTGGGCGCGCTTTCGTTTATTGTTGCTACCGCTGGAGGGATTCTTTTCGCGAAAGTGATGAACCTTTTCCTCAGTGAAGGCAATAAAATAAATCCGCTGGTTGGGGCAGCCGGAGTATCGGCCGTGCCCGATAGTGCCAGGGTGGTTCAAACAGAAGGCCTTAAATACGACCCATCGAACCATTTGTTGATGCACGCCATGGCACCAAACGTAGCCGGTGTAATTGGTTCTGCCGTTGCTGCCGGGGTTTTGATGAGCTTTTTAATGTAAATCAAAATAAAAAATAATACACTTTAAAAGAAAGAGGTGAACCCTTGGTTGCTTCACCTCTTTTCTTATTTTTGAATCACTAAAAATGTGCCCTTATGTTAATCATTGGAATTGCCGGAGGAAGTGGATCCGGAAAAACCACCGTTGTAAATAAAATCATCGAAGCTTTGCCTCAAAACAGCGTGGCTCTTATTCCTCAGGACGCTTATTATTACGACAACGGGCACCTGTCGCAGGAAGAAAAACTGCAGATTAATTTCGATCACCCCAATTCCATCGAGTTCGACTTGCTTGTAGAGCACCTGAATGCCCTCAAGCAGGGTAAAACAATACAATTACCCATATACTCCTACGTTACATGTGCCCGGTCGGGCGAAACGATTCCTATAGCACCTAAACGGGTGGTCATTGTTGAGGGTATTTTAATCCTGGGAAATGCCAGATTAAGAAAATTGCTCGATATCAAGATGTTCGTGGCAACCGATAGCGACAATCGGCTCATGCGCATCATTCGCCGCGATGTGCAAGAGCGGGGAAGAAATTATAACGATGCCCTCACCCACTATGAGAAATTCGTGAAACCCATGCACATCCAGTTTATCGAGCCAACAAAATTGTATGCAGACCTGATTATCCCTCAGGGAGGTGAAAACAAAGTGGCAATAGATATGTTGGTCTCAAGGATAAAAATGAACCTTGGCGATGGACATTTACCTGTCATCACACCTTCGGAATCGTAGAGTAAACTACATTTTCGGATAGCAGAACCGGGCAAACTGATCATCATAATACCGGTTATTTTTATATCCTGCTGCCTATTAAGCCGTTGTGATTTTTGGATTCAAAATTGCCAATACATAATATTATTATAATGCCCTATAGCCATGATATTGTATTTTATTGCCATCTATTTGTTAGCGACGTTTATTCTAACATGGATGGGTATTGACAGCAAATCGGAAGGTGTGCGTATTTTTTTAATTAGTTTAATATTTACTCCCCTGGCAGGCATCTTCTTCGTGATGAAAGAACGCCACAAAGCAACTCCCATTCATTACTATTACTGCCATGAATGCGACTATATTTTCCCTGTAAAAATGAGTCACTGCCCCATGTGCCAGGAAAATGGCAAAAAGATAAAACTAAACAAGTATGTTAGCCCATATCAGATTACTGACCAAATTGGTCATCTTAACCTGACCTGACCGTTCTCACCTGCTTTTCTGACATGCGGTTCTCATAAGGCTGATGAATGAAACATCGTTTCCCGGGAGTGATTTATATCGTCTCCTCATTTCAAGTCATTTTCTATTTGAGTTGTTGAATAGCAAGATGCCCGCATTTATATAAGGCGTCTTACCGGAATTTTTCATTAAAAATGACTAATTTTGGAAAAAATCGACCGACATGAACACAGAAACATTTTTTAAACTTACCTATGGACTCTACATTATCAGTACCTCCTCGCATGGTAAAATGAACGGATATGTTGCCAACACGGCTTTTCAGGTAACTGCTGAACCACCGCAAATAGCCATTTCATGTAACAAAGACAATTTTACCAGTCATCTGATTGAGGAATCCGGTTTGTTTTCAATTTCGGTACTTGAGGAACAGGCCTCATCTGAACTGATTGGTTTATTTGGATATAAAAGTGGAAAGGACCTCAATAAGTTTGAAAACATTCCCTATGTCAAGGGAAAAACAGGCGTGCCGATCGTAACAAAGGAATGTATTGCCTGGTTTGAATGTAAATTAATCAATCAAATGGATGTAGGTTCTCACATTGTGTTCATCGGTGAAATTATCGACTATGGAATGTTGCATGAAACCAAAGATCCGCTTACCTATGCCTATTACAGGAATGTAAAAAAAGGAAAAGCCCCCAAAAATGCGCCAACCTATATCAAACCTGAAGATCCTGTTGTGGCTGAATCCAGAAGTGATTCCTCCCGGTTACAAAAATATCAATGTCTGGTGTGCGATCATATTTACGATCCTGCAGAAGGCGATCCGGACAGCGGAATACTTCCCGGTACGGCTTTTGAAGACATTCCTGACGATTGGATGTGTCCGGTTTGCGGGGCAGGGAAAGAGGACTTTGAGCCTTACAATTAATCTTATTCCTGCATCAATCCATACACTCCGTTAATCAATATTTGCTGGCCCTGAATTGAAGGCACGCTGGAAGGCAGAATTTCAGCATATTGATCGTTGATCAATCCAACATTAACGGGTATCTTTTCAAAAATGAGGCTGTCATTTCCGGCAGATCGCATCACAAATAAATAATCGATTCCGCTCAGAGAAGCGAGCGCCTCCACCGGCACACACTCTGCCATGCGATCGGCAATTATAATTTCGACCTGGACATACATGCCAATCATCAGGCCGGGAAGTCCATCCTCAATATCGGGGTGTGCATGAACATCTACCGTCCTGTCCTCCATATTAATAGATTTGCCTACTTTAAATACTTCCCCTGTAAACGACCTTTTTTTAACATCCGGGAGCGAGAATCTAATCTTTTGTCCGGGTTTTACATTCAGCACATCCTTTTCAAAAAGTTTCATCTCCAAATGAATATGATCTGTATTGATGATTTCAAAAAGTTTTTCACCCGGACCAGAAAATTGACCGTTAACGGCATTTACACTGGCGATATATCCATGGATGGGAGAAACCAACCTCACCACCGGACTTACCGTTTCAGGTGTAATCTGCCCGGGATCAATATTGATCAGCCTGAGTGTCTGACCCAGTGCAGCTTTGGTAGTCAACATATTGTTATAATCTCTTTCGGCCATCAGAAGCATGTCTTGCGAACTGATGTTTTCGCCGGCTAAAACCACCTGGCGATCGTACACCGACTTTAAATAGTTTAGCTTCTGTTTCGATACCAGATAATCCTGTTGCAGGTTGATGATATCCGGGTTGGTCAGGTTGATGAGAAACTGGCCTTTCTTTACATAATCACCTGGCAATAAAGGTGTAGAAGAGGCATAACCGCCAAGATATGAACTAATTACAACACGATATTCCTGAGGAACCGATAAGTATCCGGTGGTTCGTACGAATTCTTCCAGTTTTTCCGGCTGCATAACTCCCGTTTTCATTCCTGCGGATTCAAATTGTGCCCGGCTCAAAACAATTTGATTCTCCGGTTTGGAATCTTGATTTACAGTCAGGTTTACATCCGCGTTTTCTTGTGGTTTTTCTGATTTGCATCCTGCCAACAGTGTAATGGCCAGAACAATTAGGATGAGACTATTTAATGTTGATATTTTCATACTATCAGGATTATAAGGTCAGGTATTTAATTTCAAAAAGTGTGGCATTATATTGCACCAGATTATCGAGATATTCAATTACAATTGATGTGGCATTTTCGAGGCTTTGTATGTACTGAAAAAAATCGATTTCACCGTTGTAATAACTTTTTTGAGCCGTCCGGTTGATTTCCTCTGCCAGATTTTTTCCAGTCGATTGATAATAATTTATAGCCTGACTGTATTTTTGCAACAATGCTTTCAACTGGTTTTCTTTTGATTGAAGACGTATTGAATAATTGCTGGCCTGGTTTCCGGCAATTTCACGTTGGATGCGGGCTGCAACAATTTTGTTTTGTTGCGGTTTAAAAAACAGGGGAACTTGAATCCCAACCTGATAGGCGTTGTATTTTTTTGCATTGGGACCGTCGTTGGTACTTAAAAAATATTCGAGTTGTAATCCGGGGAGAAGTTTGCTTTTTTCAAGTTTAAACCGGGCTTCCACCAAGCTCACCTGTTGTTGCATATAACGAACTCCGGGATTTTCTGCTGTCTCTTCGTTTTCAAGCAGCTGCACCTCAAGTACTTGATCCTTAATTGCGAAAGAACTATCAGTTTGAATCACTGCTTTTAATCCGGCCATGGTCGATTTCAGTTCCTGCTCAAGTTGATTCAATTGCATCAACCAGTAGTTTTTTTTCGATTGTGCCATAAGCATTTCAAGATAATTGGTCTCGCCAAGTTCATACTTGCGATTGGCAGCCTTCGAAAAATCCTGAAATAAGCTATCGAGATATTGGTAAAGCACCATTTTATTCTGGTGATAGACCACCAGATTGTACTGTTGAGCCACCTCCTTCGAGATGGCGCGGGCCATCATTTCCGATTGGGTTACACTGAGCTGATAGTCAATCGAATTAATGTGTCTCTGTCGGTTGTATACCGTTGGGAACTCCAGATTTTGCTGAATACCAAACACACTAAGTGGCAGGTTGTTTTCACCGAAATTACTTTGATCGTAACCATAAAATATCCCTGTTTTATCGATTGAAAACGCGGTTCCTATCAGGCGATCGCTCTGCTCAACCTGAAGTTTTGAAGCTTTGTATTCCATGTTATTATTCAGGGCCAGGTTGATGGCTTCATCCAGAGTAAGGTTCTTTTCCTGGGCCATGGCCGGCACGGCGAATAAGCTCAAAATCAACAACAGGGTCATTTTACTCTTCCCCGTCCGTAAAAAGGAGAACTTCCATTCGTCGACCAGAGAATAAAGTACGGGCAAAACAATCATCGTCAGAAAAGTAGCACTTATCAAACCACCTATAACAACTGTGGCCAGTGGCCGCTGTACTTCTGCACCGGCCGAAGTTGAAACAGCCATTGGAAGAAATCCCATGGCAGCCGCTCCGGCGGTAAGCAAAACGGGCCGCAAGCGTTGTTTGGTTCCTAAAATTACCCGCTCATCAATACTGGTTAATCCCTTCTTTTTCAAATCCTTAAAATGCTCAATTAACACAATTCCGTTTAAAACAGCTATCCCAAACAGCGCTATAAAACCTACGCCCGCAGAAATGCTAAAAGGCAATCCTCTGATCCACAGCAACAGCACACCGCCCACGGCTGACAATGGAATGGCTGTGAAAACCATCAACGCTTCCCGGAAACTTTTAAAAGCAAAATGAAGCATGATAAAAATGAGGATGAGGGCAATCGGCACGGCAAATTTTAATCGCCGGCTGGCACTCTGAAGGTTTTCGAACTGTCCTCCATAATCGATGGTGTATCCAACGGGCAGTTTTACCTTTGTATTGATGATGTGCTTAATATCTTCCACCACCGATTGCAGGTCGCGGTTTCTTACGTTAATACCTACCACAATGCGTCGTTTGGTATCGTCGCGGGAAATTTTCGCGGGTCCTTTGGTATACGATATTTCGGCCAGTTCGCTCAGTGGAACTTTACCGCCTCCCGGCAAGTCCACATAAATAGTTTCGATATCCTTTATATTTTTACGGTGATTTTTATCAAACCTGACTACCAGATCGAATCTTTTTTCTCCTTCAAACACATTACCGGCTATTGCACCTGCAAATCCCATGGTGATCATGTCGTTTAAATCCTTGATATTCAATCCGTATTTGGCGATTTTTTGACGGTTGAATTTTACGGTCATCTGTGGTAAGCCCGTAATTTTTTCAAGAATGACATCGGAGGCCCCCGGAACATTTTCAGCCAGCTGTTTGATTTCCAGACCTTTGTTATACAGCACATCCAAATCTTCACCAAATATTTTAATGGCCACATCTGCACGCACACCCGTAATTAATTCGTTAAAACGCATTTCGATGGGTTGGGTAAATTCAAAATCAAGTCCAGGGATTATTGACAGGGCTTCTTTAAATTTTTCGGCCAGCTCGTCTTTCGATTTTGCCGACACCCATTCACTTTTGGGCTTCAGTTTGATAATAACGTCGCTTTCTTCCATCGACATGGGATCGGTAGGTACCTCTGCAGCCCCAATGCGGCTTACCACCTGGTCCACTTCCGGAAATTGATCGAGCAGGATTTTCTCTATTCTGGTGGTAATGGCAATGGTATTGCTAAGCGAAGTCCCGGTACGCAATACCGGTTGTATAACGAAATCACCCTCATCGAGCGTGGGAACAAATTCTCCACCCATGGTTGAATACAAATAAACAGTGAACAGAAGCAACACCAACGAACTTGCCAGAACCACCTTTTTAAATTTCATGGCCAACTCAATCGAGGGAGTATACATGGACGAAATAAAATTCATCAACCGCAATGAAATATTGCGTTTCGATTGTTTTGATGGTTTCAGAAACAGTGAAGCAGCCACAGGAACATAAGTAAAGCACAGAATCATGGCTCCTGCCAGGGCGAAACTAAAAGTCATGGCCATAGGTCTAAACATCTTGCCTTCCACTCCGGTGAGAGATAAAATCGGAATAAAAACGATTAAAATAATCAATTGTCCGAACACCGCCGAGGTCATCATTTTTGAAGAGCTTACCATTGTAATGGAATCGATGATACTCACCCGCTCTTCCTTGGTGGCCAGATCAATTCGCTCCTTTTGAGCAGTAATTTTGTAGGCGATGTACTCCACAATAATGACCGCTCCATCGATAATAATTCCAAAGTCGATGGCTCCAAGACTCATCAAATTTGCATCTACACCAAAAACATACATCATGCCCAGAGCAAAAAGCAAACTGAGCGGAATGACCGAAGCGATAACGAGGCCGGAGCGCATATTTCCCAGCAACAGCACCACAACAAATATCACAATCAAACAACCCAGGATCAGGTTCTCCGCTACCGTATTGGTTGTTTTTGCAATAAGTTCGCTACGTTCGAGAAACGGATTTATATAAACACCTTCCGGCAAGGTTTTCTGAATTTCGGCAACACGTTCTTTAACGTCTTCTATCACCTTATTGGAGTTGGCATCCTTGAGCATCATCACCTGGCCAAGCACTTTTTCGCCCTGACCATTACCTGTGATAGCACCAAAACGGCTAGCATAACCATCCTGAACTGTTGCCACGTCCCGGATGTAGATGGGTCGTCCATCCGTGTTTTTAACAACGATGTTTTCAATGTCGTCCTTTGACCCAACCAAACCCTCTCCACGAATAAAGTAGCTTTCGTTGGTTTTTTCGATATACCCACCACCGGCTACACTGTTGTTGTTTTCGAGTGCCTGAAAAATTTCACCAATGGAAATGCCCATCGACTGTAATTTTGTTGGGTTTACAGCAACTTCGTATTGTTTTAGAAAACCGCCCCAGGTATTAATCTCGACCACCCCGTTAATTCCGGAGAGTTGTCGTTTCACAATCCAGTCCTGAATGGTTCGTAAATCCATGGTTGAATACAATGAGTCGTACCCGGGCTTGGTGTCGAGAATATATTGATAAATTTCACCCAAACCTGTTGTAATGGGACCCATTTGAGGTGTTCCCATTCCGGCCGGAATATTTTCTGCAGCAGCTTTCAGTTTTTCGGCAATAAGTTGTCGGGGCAAATAGGTTCCTATGGCATCGTTGAACACGATGGTCACCACCGAAAGCCCAAATTTTGATACCGACCTTATCTCGGTAACACCCGGTAAATTAGCCATTTCGAGCTCCACCGGATAGGTAATAAATTGTTCAACATCAAGGGTAGATAAATTGCGCGAAGTGGTAATAACCTGAACCTGGTTATTGGTTATATCCGGCACTGCACCTATCGGAATCTGGGTAAGCGAATACAGTCCAAAACCGACAATTGTCGCAGTAAAGAGCATAACAATCAGTTTATTCGCAATACTGAACTGAATAATTTTATCTAACATGGTAAAGTCAATCTAAATGGGTTTTACAAAGTACTGTTCAGGTGTTGATAAAGTCCTTCACCCGCTTCTTCAAGTATGTCAATTACGAGTTCAAATCCTTGTGAACCCCCATAGTAAGGATCTGGAACACTAGAATATTTTCCGGTGGATGAAAAATCAGTCATCCTGTAAAGTTTCTTTACATCCGATTTGTTACGCGACATCTGTTTTAGATTAAACAAATTATCATCATCCATGGCCACAATGATATCAAAGTAATCAAAATCACGGTTTGGATTAAAGGGTCTCGAAATGGATGTTAATACATAACCGCGTTTTTTTGCATGCAGGTTCATCCTTGCGTCGGCAGGATCGCCGGCATGATAATCTGAGGTCCCCGCCGAATCGATTTCATATATAGAAGCCTCTCCTTTTTGCTTGACAATCCCTTTAAAAACAGCCTCTGCAGCCGGTGATCGACAGATATTTCCCAAGCAGACAAATAGAACTTTTCTTTTCATAATTTTTTTTGGTTCAAAATTAAAGCTACACTCCTTTGATTTGCCCGCTATAACTTAAAATTTACTTAAAAGTTCTAAAGATACTAAAACTCTTTCTATTTATGATATATAATACATTTCAATTACTTATTTTTATTTAAAATGCTTTAATAAAGGATGGGTGACCATTACCTTAACATGAATTTTTTAGTGGATCGTAGTACCACATCGAACAATGTTTGTATTTTTGTTAAATATTTAACAACCATAATCCTAAAGATGATAAAAAAACTTGACGACATGTTTGAAGTGCTTAAAGCACAGGAGAAAAAGAGGTTAGTGGCAGCCTTTGCCAACGATTCGCATACCATAAGTGCCGTAAGCGAGGCCATTGATTTGGGTCTGGTTACGGGAACGCTTGTTGGAGACGAACTAACCATCGCCAAAACCTGTGAACTGGAAGGCATCGACATGGCCAAGTTTACCATCGTTCATGAACCCGATGAAATGAAAGCAGCTACCAAAGCGGTTGCACTGATTAATGACGGTAAAGGAAATCTGTTGATGAAAGGATTGGTTAGTACCGACAAGTATATGCGTGCCATCCTGAATAAAGAAACCGGACTAATGAATCCCGGAGCCGTATTAAGCCATGTGACTGTAATTGAAAACGCAAACTATCATAAATTGTTGATTGTAGGAGATGTGGCCATTATCCCTGCCCCTGAAATAAAAGAAAAAATTGCTATTGTTAAATACCTGATACAAGTAGCCCGATCCTTGGGAATTAAGGAACCCAAAGTAGCCATTATTGGAGCCACCGAGCAGGTTTCGATAAAAATGGTTTCCACAACTGATGCAGCCATCATCTCTAAAATGGCCGATCGGGGGCAGATTCAGGGCGGTTTTGTTGATGGGCCTTTGGCATTGGATGTTGCTATAGATAAAGAAAGTGCCGAAATAAAGAAAATATCAGGAAAAGTAGCCGGAGATGCAGATTGCCTTGTTTTCCCCAATATAGAAACAGGCAATGTGTTTTACAAAACCAACACCAAACTTGCCCAAAGCGAACTTGGTGCCATTGTTATGGGTGCCAGAGTCCCTGCTGTTTTGTCGTCACGAGGCGACAGCACAAAAACAAAACTTTACTCTATAGCGCTGGCGGCCCTGGTGGCCAAATAAATAATTTAGTAACCCGAGTCCTTACACATGGAAGAAGTCAAAATACTTGCCATTAATCCCGGTTCTACAAGTACCAAAATTGCTGTTTTCGAAGGCACCAATCCGCTTTTTATTCAAACCATCAGGCACACTTCCAACGAACTTGAACCCTATGATGTCATCACCAAACAATTTAAGTTTAGAAAAGAACTCATTATCCGGGAGTTGAAAGATGCCGACATCGACATCAACAGCATCTCCATCATCATGGGAAGAGGCGGATTGCTGAAACCCGTCGAGTCTGGAATTATTGAGGTGAACGACAAAATGCGGTATGAATTGGAAAACTGCACTTATGGCGAGCATGCCAGCAATCTGGGAGGACTCATCGCGTGGGATATTGCTCAATCATTGCCCAATGCCAAAGCCTACATTACCAATCCGGTGGTTGTGGACGAACTGGACGACCTGGCTCGGTTATCGGGACATCCCTTGTTACCAAGACGATCCATTTTTCACGCACTCAACCAGAAAGCAGTAGCCCGTCAGCATGCAAAATCCATCATGCGAAAATATGAAGATCTAAATCTGATTGTCGTTCATCTGGGTGGCGGAATCACCGTGGGGGCACATAAAAAAGGCAGGGTAGTTGATGTAAACCAGGGCCTTGATGGAGATGGACCCTATTCGCCGGAACGTACAGGGACTTTGCCCGTAGGCGATTTGGTCAGGTTATGCTATAGTGGCAACTATACCGAAAAACAGGTGCTCAAAATGATAAAAGGAGAAGGTGGTTTAGTTGCCTATTTGGGAACAAACAGTGCTTACGAAGTAGAACAACGTGCCGAAAAAGGAGACCAGTATGCAAAAACCATTTATGATGGAATGGCCTATCAGGTAGCCAAAGAGGTAGGTTCTATGGTAGCCGTGTTGCATGGCGAAATTGACGGCATTTTAATTACAGGAGGTATCGCCCATGATAAGTATTTTGTCAACCAAATCATCTCCTATATTCACCGGTTTGGTCCGGTACATGTGTATCCGGGCGAAGATGAAATGAAAGCCTTGGCCATGAATGGTTTGCGTGTAGCTCTCGGAGAAGCACATGTAAAAGAATATACCTGAAAATCTCAATCATCCGATCAAAAGGATCCATCCTTTTTCAATTTTCCCGGTAATAAATTGATCATTGTTTATCCATGACATTATATAAATTTTACTTTTGTCGCGACAATGAATCTATTTACAGTTAATTGAACCTATCATGAAAAAATTTATGCTTATTGCCATTGGTATTTTTATAATACTAGGGGCATTTTCTTTGAATTGGGCCATCAGCAAAAACAACATGTCGGAACGTGAAAAAAGAGCTCAGGTAAACACACGTGTTGACAACAATGGTTATTGGAAATTGATGGCATCAAAAGGACTGGCTGTATTAAACCCTGAAGCAGAGGTTCCACAAGCCATCTTTACAGGAAGTGCCATTAAATCGAGGATAGTTCGGCTCGACGATTCACCCGATGTTCCTGTCACAGGCCAATCATCCACACAAAGTGAAAACTCTATTTTTATCGATCCCAACGACAATATGGTGGCTCTGAACTCGAACAACTCAACCCCTTCGGGCGGAGGATCTGTTTATGGCGCCGATTATTTATACACCATGGATTTGGGAGAAACCTGGGGAGGCAGTATACAGGGACCAAACGGGAGTAATAGTGGCGACCCGACTACCTGCATCGGAACCGATGGACGTTGGTATGTTGGATATATTGGTAGCAGCAGCGGACAAGATATATCCTACTCTGACGACCAGGGAACCTCCTGGACAAAAGTCGCGGTGGCACCCAAGCCTGGCACAGGATGGAACGACCTGGCTGACAAAAACCACATGTGGATAGATGCCAAAATCGGAAGTCCTTATGAAAATCATTTGTACAATTCCTGGACTGAATTTGGTGGAGGAGCCAATAATCAGGTAGTGATTAAACGATCCATTGATAATGGAGAAACCTGGGATTCAAAAATCGTACTGAGTCTCGGTGTAAATGCAGGCAGCCATAATCAGGGAGTTAACCTGAGTACCGGTCCTAATGGCGAAGTATATGCTGCATGGGCCATTTATGACGGGTGGCCACAGGATGAAAAATCAATTGGTTTTACACGCTCGCTGGATGGGGGTGCCACCTGGGAACCTTCATACCGCATTATCAATAATATTAAAGGAATTCGCAATTCAGCTGTGCCACAAAACATGAGAGTAAATTCATTCCCCAGCATGGCAGTTGACGCAAGTAATGGACCCAATAGCGGTAATATTTATATTGTTTGGACAAACGTGGGTGTTCCAGGAGCTAACTCGGGAAGCGACCGGGATGTGTACCTGATTAAATCAACTGATGGCGGCCTCACTTTTGGTGAGCCGATCCGGGTAAACCAGGATCCCATTGGACAAGGTAAATCACATTACCTGCCGTGGATCACCTGCGATGCCTCCAACGGTATTCTCAGCACCATTTTTTACGACAACAGAAATGTCTCGAACAATCAAGCGGAAACCTGGGTAGCTGTCTCAACCAATGCCGGCGAAAACTGGGAAGATTTTAAAGTAAGTGATGTGTCATTTACACCCACACCCATACCGGGATTGGCCAGTGGATATTTTGGCGATTACCTAGGAATCCATGCAAGCGGCGGAAAAGTATATCCTGTTTGGACTGATAACCGCTCGGGAGTGGCCATGTCGTATGTTTCAGTTTTTGAGACCATCGAAGTGCACGCACCTACCGGATTGATAGCCACGGTAAATCAGGATAATGGATTGGCAAACCTGACCTGGAATTTTGTTTTGTCAGCAGGTTTTCAGCACTTTAACATCTACCGCAATGGTAGCCTAATTGGAACTTCCGTTGAAACAACTTATGAAAATCAGCTGACTGATTATGGCTATTACACCTATGAGGTCACAGCAGATTATGGCGGAACAGAGTCGACTTCTACCTCTGCCATGACCCAGTACGGATCGTCTACCATCGAGATTTCCCCGCTGGAAATCACGGTAAATGTAGCTCCCGATGAAATTGCGGAACGTACACTGAAAATTAAAAACACAGGTGTTCTTCCTCTTAATTTTCATCTGTCTCCATTTAAATCAGGAACATCAGCCTCTGAATATGAACACGCACAAGGTGGTGGCGATGAATACATAAGTGCGGTGAAAATTGGAACGATCAATAACACATCGGGTTCTGATTTCTATAGCAATTTCTCCGATTTCTCAACACGTATGCGTGCCGGGGAATCCTATCAACTGATCGTTGAAAATCGCAATGGCTACCAGGGCGACCAGGTTTTCGTCTGGATCGACTGGAATCAAAACAGGGAATACGATGAAATCCCCGCCGTGTTATCGCCGAACAGCAATTTTAATTCTTTTGAAGGTACGATCACTCCTCCAAAAGGTGGCGTTCAGGGAGTTACCATGATGCGGATTCGCCTGTTGGGGCCCTCTGAAAAAGCCTCTGCAACAGGATCGACTCAATATGGAGAAGTTGAAGATTATTCTATTGTATACGAAGATTGGCTGATCGTAAACCCGGAAACTGGCAGTGTACCTGTTGGAGATTCATTGGATGTATTGCTTACGTTCAACTCTACCGGACTTTCCAATGGAATCTATCCCGAAACCATAACCTATCTTTCCAATGATATCAATACGGGAAGCATCCCTGTTAACCTGACCATGGAGGTCAGCGACCTAAACATTGTGGCGTCAGCTGAACCCACCCAAATTTGTTTCGGCGAAAGTGTTCAGTTAACTGTAATTCCTTCTGGCGGCAGTGGCTCTTATTCCTATAGTTGGGTTTCTATTCCCGAAGGGTTTACCTCACAGGAGCAAAATCCTGTGGATTCACCCACAGAAAATACAACTTATTATGTTACAGTAAGCGATGGTTTGTTTACCAATAATGCCGAAGTGGCTGTTTTGGTATTCCCGAATCCGGAGGTAAACTTAGGTCCTGACGAAGTTTTGTGTGGTGAAAATCAGTATAGCCTGAATGCAGAAAACGAAGGCGCAACCTACCTTTGGTCAACCGGAGAAACAACCCAGACCATTGTTGCTGAAGGAACTGGTTTAACCAGTGTTTGGGTGCAGGTAACCAACGAAAATCAATGTCTGGCTACCGATACCATTCTATTGAATTTTGCCGGTATTCCGGAAGTCAATCTGGGGGCCGATACCGTATTCTGCGGTGGTGGCAATATCCTGCTGGATGCCGGAAATACAGGATCGACCTATCTTTGGTCCAATGGGCAGACGACCCAAACAATTCTGGTAGATACGGCCGGTTATGGATATGGTATTCAGGCGATAGCAGTAGAGGTAACTACCGAAAATGGTTGTGTGAACGCGGCAAATGTAAGTGTTGAATTTAAAGATTGTACTTCCATCGATGAAAGGGAAGTCATCAGCATCAACATTTATCCAAATCCCGGAAGCGGAATTTTTAGTTTGGAACTTAAGAGCATGGTAAACCAACAGGTTTCAATTAAATTACTGAACCTGAATGGTGCGGTAGTGTATGAAGAACACGAGGTGTCGGTTTCAAATAACGGTATTCATCGGTTGAATTTGAGTAGCTTCTCATCTGGCACCTATCAACTGAGCATTGTTGGCAAACACACTACGGTAAGCCGGAAGCTGATTATCAGTAAATAATAATGTTTTAACTTTTCAAAAGGGCCGCTTTTTAGAAGTGGCCTTTTTTTTGTCTACATTGATCAATTGATGTAAACTTCTGAATGCTTTATATTTGCTTTGCAATTGTTAAATTAAAAACCAGGCATGAAATTAAACCTCGTGTGGTTGCGCCGTGATTTGCGACTTGATGACAATACTGCGCTTAAGGCCGCTTTACAAAAAGAGCTGCCCGTGTTGCTCCTTTTTATCTTCGACACCTCCATCCTTGAGGAACTCAAACGTGACGATGCACGTGTCAGCTTCATTTATCGCTCCCTGTTGTCCATCCACCTTCAACTCAGGAAAAGTCATAGCGGTCTCTTGATAAAAGTGGGGCATCCGGAAAAGATTTGGCACGATTTGATTGCCGAATATGACATTGATACCGTTTTTGTTAACCGTGATTACGAACCCCATGCCATTCAACGTGATGAGACAATAGAAGGTCTCCTGAAGAAGAATGGGATCCGCTGGTTGTCCTTTAAGGATCAGGTTATTTTTGAACCATCAGAAATCCTGAAAAAAGACAGTCTGCCTTATACCGTTTTTACACCTTATAAGAAACGATGGCTGGAATCTTTTTCAAAATTGCCACCGTATCCTGCATCTGCTGAATTGAATTTCCAATCCGGATTTTTTAAACACAACACACCGTTTCCCTCACTTACCACCATTGGTTTTGCTGAAAGCCGGATGCGTCCGCCCGAATTCGATCTTTCAAAAATATCAAATTACGATCAGCATCGCGAATTTCCTGCCCTCCGGGCCACCACATTTGTGGGCCCCTTCCTGCGCTTTGGCATCATCAGCATCCGATCATTAATCAACCAGACCGCCGATAAAAACCAGGTTTACCTATCAGAATTAATTTGGCGTGAATTTTTTATGCAGGTTATTTTTCATTATCCACAAATTGTTGACCGGAATTTTAAGCCGGCATTCGATCATGTACCTTGGAGGAATAACCCGGAAGAATTTAGCAGGTGGTGTGGTGGCAATACAGGTTATCCGCTGGTAGATGCAGGAATGCGCCAATTGAATGCAACGGGTTTTATGCACAACCGAGCGCGCATGGTAGTGGCCAGTTTTTTATGCAAGCATTTGCTCATCGACTGGCGTTGGGGAGAAGCCTATTTTGCCTCATTACTCTTCGATTACGAGTTATCATCGAATAATGGAAACTGGCAATGGGCTGCAGGAACAGGTTGCGATGCGGCTCCTTATTTCAGGGTGTTTAACCCTTTGATTCAGGCTGAAAAATTCGATCCGAAACAGAACTATGTCTCTCACTGGATTCCTGAACTAAATTCTTCAACATACGCCAAACCCATCGTCGATCATGCTTTTGCCCGACAACGCGCCATTGATACCTATCGACATGGACTGACCAAACCTCATTTTTAAACAAATGAGTATAAATTACTTGCAACTTTTAATATATAGATTTTGTCCGTATATTAGCAACCGGTATTTGAAAAATTTAATTTTTATCCCCTTTTGTGCAAATGAAAAAATATTATATATCACTCGTTACAGGCACCACATTACTGGTGGCTTTGGCTATCGGCTGGGGATTTGGCAACAGCCGTCAATCAAAAGAAGAGAAAAATCTTGCGGTAGACACGCGAATCGACAACCTGAATTATTGGCTGGATAAAGCGAAACAAGGTCTTGTCCCTTACAATCCTGAAACCAGGATCATCCCGGCAAGGTTCACCGGATCAAAAATCATCGCATCCGGGGTTTTAACCGAAGACTCACCAGATGTTCCCATCACCACCATTAATTCAACGCAAAGCGAAAATTCTGTTTTCGTTGACCCAAACGATCCTGAAACTATACTCAACAGCAACAATTCAAGCGAAAACCCACTTGGTTTCATCTACGGAGCAGATGAATTTCACTCTCATGATGCAGGCGAAATCTGGGAAGGAAAAATTGAGGGCGTTTCAGGAGATAATTCAGGAGATCCGGCAGCAGCCATCGGACTGGATGGCAGATGGTTTATCAACTATATTAGTCTTTATGGAGGAGTGGGGATTTCCTACTCAGAAAACCAAGGTTCTACCTGGACCTCAAAAATGATAAGCCCCAACCCGGGAATCATGGCCGATAAAAACCACCTGTGGATTGACAATATCGCTATAAGTCCCTATATTGGAAACTTATACGTTGCCTGGACCGAATATGGCGGGCTGCTGGACACTGAAATTGCGGTCGCTTTATCCCACAATCATGGAGCTAACTGGACTTCCAAAAAAGCCATTAGCACAGACATACTTGCCGGAAGTCACAACCAGGGGGTAAACCTGAGCGTGGGACCCCACGGAGAAGTATACGCCGTTTGGGCGGTATACGACAGCTGGCCTGCCGATGAGAGTGCCATCGGCTTTTCAAAATCACTGGACGGTGGTACCACCTGGTCGCCTGCCAACAGGATATTGGATAATATCAAAGGGATTCGCACAACAGAAGCAGGTAAAAATATCAGGGTCAATTCATTTCCTTCGGCCACCGTGGATGTCAGCTACGGTTACTACCGGGGAAATATTTACGTTACATGGGCAAACATTGGAGTTCCGGGAATCAATACCGGAGATGATGTGGATGTATATATGATTAGATCATCTGATGAGGGTAATACCTGGTCGGAACCCATTAAAATAAATCAGGATGAAAGTGGCCTGGGCAAAAAGCACTTTTTTCCGTGGATTGTCTGCGATCCGTCCAACGGAGCACTAAGTGCCATCTTTTATGATGACCGGAATACAAGCGTCACCGAACTGGAAGTTTATTGTGCTAATTCAGAAGATGGAGGCGAAACCTGGGAAGATTTCAAGGTGAGCGATGTTGCTTTTACTCCCACCCCCATTCCGGGACTTGTGGATAATTATTTTGGTGATTATCTGGGTATAACGGCTCAGGATGCCTGGGTTTATCCGGCATGGACGGATAACCGAACGGGGACAGCCATGAGTTACACTTCTCCTTACAGGCTTAATCCAATGGTTAAACCCGAAAACCTGACGGCTTCGGTAGACTTCGAAACCGGTGTCTGTCAGCTCAGCTGGTCATATAACCTGAGCCCGGGATTTTTGCATTTTGACCTTTACAGGGGATACAACCTGATTTCAACCACCACCGATACTGTTTTCCAGGATGCACTGCCCGATTATGGGTATTACGATTATAAAGTAACCGCTCTTTATCAGGGAAACAAAGAATCAGGTGCTTCCCGAACGTCAACCCAATGGGGTGATGCACACATCACGCTATTAACCGACAGCATTTACGAAAGCCTGTCCATGGATTCATCATCGGTTAAAAAAATTGAATTGGTGAATACCGGGCAACTTGACCTGCATATTGAAGCTTCTCCTTTTCCTGCGACCAAAACAGTTAAAACCCCAACCTACTGCACTGCTTCCGGTGGTGGGCTTAATGAGTATATCAAAAGAGTGCAGGTGGGGTTATTCAACCATGGATCGGGACAGGAAAATTACGGTGATTTTACCGACCTGACCATTTTGGTAAAGCTGGGCCAAAGCTACCCGATAGTGATTACCAATGGCGATCCCAACTGGCCATCCGATCAATGTGGAGCATGGATCGACTGGAATGAAGATGGTGAATTTACTGTTGATGAAAATATTGTCCTTGACGGAAGCCCGGGAGTCGGGCCTTACAGAGGCATTATCTCTCCTCCGGCAAATTTAGTCAGTTCCACCACGCGATTACGTATTGTTCTTACCAACGACGAAACTCCAGATCCCTGTACAGAATATGCTTTGGGAGAAGTTGAAGACTACTCAATTGATCTGGATGGCTGGCTGACTATCAATCCCGTCACCACAATTGTTAGTCCTGGTGATACCGCAGAGGTGGAAGTACAATTTGATACGCATGCCATGTTGAAGGGTTCCTATTCAGCTCTGGTGCGCCTGTTAACGAATGATCCTTTGATACCCGGGGCCGATGTTCCCGTTAAACTGGATGTATCCACCATACAGGTAAAAGCAGGAACCGCCACCGGAGATACCTCCATGTGCTCGGGAACCAGTTTTCAGCTTACAGCACAGCCATTTGGACCAATTACCCATCTCACTTATTACTGGAATTCCGTTCCTGAGGGATTTGAATCTGATGAGCAAAACCCGGTAGCCATTGCCGAACAAAGTGCCTGGTACCGCGTTCGTGCAGGAAACGACACTGTTTTTGCCCTAGATTCGATCTTCATCGAAGCGATTCCCTCTCCGGTTATTAATCTGTTTACAGACACTATTTTGTGTGGAGGTCAGTCCATTACACTATATTCAGGCTATCCGTTTAATTTATGCCAATGGTCAACAGGAGAGGTTACTCACTTCATCGTTGTGGATACCAATACCCTTTTCAATGGCTATGGCGAACGGGTTATTCAGCTAAAAGTGACCAATGGGTACCGCTGTTGGGACGAGATCGAAACAACCATTGACTTTGTGGATTGTACAAACATTGGAGAAATCACAAATCCGGAGATGCAACTCTATCCAAATCCATCAAATGGCGAATTTATTATTTCCATTGAAAATAAAAATTTAAAAAAATTCACCATTTCCATATACGATTTAACTGGTAAGGTTGTCTTTTACAGGATGCTTATTAATTCTTCAAATGAAAGCACTTTAGAAGTTCCTGTTTATATTACTGATGTTGAACCTGGCCGTTATTTATTGATCATCAGCAATGATCATTTTAGTGTTACGGAAAATATGATTGTTAAATGACGCATCTTTTTTTGATATGAATAACCATTTTGTGATTTTTTGATTAATTTTACACGTGTTTCATTAACTAACAATTCAATAACTATGAAAAAAATGTACTTTTTACTGGTAGGTTTATTGCTTACCGGGTTTCTCAATGCGCAGACCTTATTAAGCGAAGACTTTAGTTCAGGTATCATGCCTCCTGCAGGATGGACGGCACTTCCTTTAACTTCAGGTTGGGACATTAGCTCAACGGCATTGGCTGGTGGTTCTTCTCCTGAATGCAAGTTTGAAGGTTTTGCCTACAATGGAACCTGTCGCCTCATGTCACCTTATACCAACATGACTTCGGTAGATACTGCCGTATTGATGTTTAAACACTTCTACAAAAGATCAGGGTCGGGGTTGACCATTGGATTGGCCATTGCAAACGGAAGCACCTGGGTATCTGTATGGGAAAAAACCCCAAATCAGGATATTGGTCCGGAAGAAATAAGTATTATGCTTACCGGTGATCAGATATCCAGTTCAAATTTCAGGTTTAGTTTTTACTTAACCGGAAACATGGCCTCAGTTCAAGACTGGTACCTTGATGATGTATTGATGTTTGCCCCCTCCGCTTTCGACTGTAAACTGGCCAATATTCTCGTCCCCAGTGTAATTACCGGTCCGGTTCCGGTGATGGGATCGGTAGTGAACCTTGGAAACACGGTGATTGATGAGGTAAACGTTACCTGGGTTTCCTATTCAGGAATTGAACGCGACTCTACTTTCTCGGGGTTGAACCTTTCATTTCTCCAAACAGCAGAATTCTCTTTTGATGGAATGTGGATTTCCCCATCGGGGCAACACAACCTTAAAATGTTTATTAACAGCGTCAATGGTCAATCCGACCTGGATCCAGCCAACGATACGCTGGTTAAACCCATTGAATTCCAAACCATCGTTTTACCCAGAGTGCCTCTTTTTGAAGAATTCACCAGCTCAACCTGTAGTCCGTGTGCAAGCTTTAATTCTTCATTTGTGCCTTGGTGCACTTCGCACGAAGATGATATCACCCTGGTAAAATATCAGATGAACTGGCCCGGTTCAGGCGATCCTTATTATACAGCCGAAGGTGGCACACGCAGGGCATTTTATGGGGTGAGTTTTGTTCCTGATTTGTTTTGTAACGGAGCCAACGTAGCCACCAATGTCTCAAATGTTAATACCGCATATAACAATGCCATTCAGTTAACCTCCACGTTGGATATTGCTTCTACCTTTACCATTTCCGGATCAAACATCAACATCACAACCAACATCCTTCCTTTCGCCAGCACCTCCTCATTAAAAGTATTTAACATTGTAATTGAAAAGGTTACCACTCAAAATGTGGCCACGAACGGCGAAACGGAATTTCACCATGTCATGATGAAAATGATGCCCGATGCCAATGGAGCTTCCACATCGTTTGTTAATGGCACCCCCATTCAGTTTTCATATAATTATGACCTGTCATCCACCAATGTGGAGGAATATGATGACCTGATGATAGCAGTGATTGTGCAGGATGCTTCGACAAAAGAAGTGAAACAAACGGCCTACGGCTTACAGAACACTGTATTTTCAAATGAAGCACGCCTCAGTTCAATCACCCTCGACGGTGTGCCTCTCGAAGGGTTCGATCCCAATGTTTATGAATATGACGTTCAACTTCCCGAGGGAACAGTTGAAGAACCGGTGATCGTGGGTGTTCCAATGAATAGTGGAGCCCTGATGCTTACCAGCATGGCTTTTGCCGTTCCAGGTACCGCCATGATTGATGTGTATGCAGAAAATCTCTTTACTCATAAGCAATACAAAGTAAACTATAGTATTGACTATGTGGGAACGGAAGAAACACCTCTATCTTTGATTTCGGTTTATCCTAATCCTGCACACGATCAATTAAATATTAGCGGACTTGTAAATGCCCGGCTTACCCTGTACTCATCCACCGGAAGTGTTGTTTTACAGAAAAACAACTTCTCAGGCACCACGGTTGACATCAGCCACCTGAGCCACGGAGTGTATGTATTGGATATAAAAACCAATACCAATCAGGTAATCCGCAAAAAAATAACGGTCCTCTAGTCGTTTGTAATTAAACCTTGAATAGCTGCCTGTTCTTTTCTTTTGAACAGGCAGCTTTTTTTATCTTTGCCAAAATTTTATCACCATGCAACTTAGCGAACAGGAACAGATCAGGCGTGATGCACTGACAGAACTAAATAAACTCAACATCAATGCCTTTCCACCGGAAGAAATTCATGTGAATGCTTTTGCTTCCGAGGTATTGAAGAAATACCCTCAAGACAACAGCCTTTTTCAGGAAGTATGCATGGCAGGACGAATCATGAGCCGCCGGATCATGGGTGCCGCCTCATTTGTGGAATTGATGGATTCCACGGGACGAATTCAGCTTTATTTCAAACGGGATGAAATTTGCCAGGGAGACGACAAAACCATGTACAATACGGTGTTTAAACGGTTGCTCGATATTGGTGACATCATCGGGGTAACCGGATATGTTTTTACAACACAAATGGGAGAGATAACCATTCATGTTCAGTCGTTTACCATCTTATCGAAGTCGTTGCGCCCGCTTCCTATAGTAAAGGAAAAAGAGGGAGTGGTATACGATGCCTTTACCGATCCCGATCAGCGGTATCGCCAGCGATATGTTGATTTAATTGTGAACGACAAGGTAAAAGACGTGTTCGTTAAACGTGCCCGGGTCATCAGGTCGATGCGTGATTTTCTGAACGACAAGGGATATCTTGAAGTAGAAACCCCCATTTTACAAGCCATTCCGGGTGGCGCGGCCGCTCGTCCGTTTATGACTCACCACAACGCCTTAAACATACCACTGTATTTGCGCGTGGCCAACGAACTTTATCTAAAACGACTGATCATCGGCGGCTTCGAAGGTGTTTATGAGTTTGCCAAAGACTTCCGTAACGAAGGAATGGATCGTTTCCACAACCCTGAGTTTACACAAATGGAACTCTATGTGGCTTACAAGGATTACTTCTGGATGATGGAGCTGACCGAACGCATGATCGAGACGATCGCACTTGAACTGCACGGAACCACTCAGGTACAGGTTGGAAAACAGGTAATCGATTTCAAAGTTCCTTTTCGTCGTTTGTCTATCCTGGGAGCAATCGAAGAATTCACCGGCATCGATGTAAGCGGGATGAACGAACAAGAGTTGCAGGATACGGCCAAAAAACTTGGTGTTGAAACAGATCCTTCCATGGGAAAAGGAAAACTGATTGATGAAATTTTTGGTGAAAAATGTGAATCAAAATTTATACAGCCCACCTTTATAACGGATTACCCTGTTGAAATGTCACCGCTGTGCAAACGCCACAGAGACAATCCTGAATTAACAGAGCGTTTTGAATTGATGGTAAATGGCAAAGAATTGGCAAATGCCTATACCGAACTTAACGATCCCATCGATCAACGTCAGCGATTTGAAGATCAAATGAAACTGGCAGAAAAAGGCGACGATGAAGCCATGTTCATCGATCAGGACTTCTTACGTGCCATGGAATACGGCATGCCTCCGACATCAGGAATGGGGATTGGCATCGACCGTTTGGTGATGATTATGACCAATCAATCCTCCATTCAGGAGGTGTTGTTTTTCCCTCAGATGCGGCCTGAAATCGTGAAGAAATCATTTGCCGGCGATGACTTTGCAATACTCGGCATTCACAGTGATTGGGCACCGCATCTTGCCCCCGCCGGATTCAGTTCCCCGGCAGCTCTAAAAGAAGCCAAGCCTACAGTCATCCTGCAGACGCTGAATGGATACCGAAAAAAAAATAAGTTGAGTATACCGGCTGTTCAACTCGAAGATATTAACAATTGGTTGGCGATAATTAATGGATAAGGCAAATTAAAGCACCCGGTTTTTATTTATTTTTAGGTCATTAAAAAGCTGTGTACTTGTTTTACCAGATTGATAGGCCTAATCATTATAATCATCTGCCGCTATGCTACTGTTAAAAAGCTCATTTTTACGGATTATTGTACCTCTCTCACTCCTATTCGCCATGACAGGTACACCTGTTTTTTCACAGTCGTTCAATTCAACTACGGATTTTCGTCGGCATTGGATACTCAACGCCAGCGGCGGAACCAGCCTGTTTTTTGGTGATATAAAACAATATCAGTACGTGCCGGTTACCAAAAATGAAAATGAATGGAGATTTGCCGGAGGTCTGCAACTCGGTTTTCAGATATCCCCTGTTTTCGGGGTAAGGGCGCAGGCTTTAACTGGTAAACTTGCCGGAACTCGCAGGCCATCAAATCTGTATTTCGAGGCCAATTACATTGAGTTTAATCTGAATTCTACCATCAGTATCCGAAACATATTTTTTCCTTACCAGGACGATCAATTTTGGGATGTGTATCTTGTCGCCGGTTTGGGCCTGACAAACTACAACAGCGAATTGATGGCGTTGTCGACAAAAAAAGTGCTCCGAAAAGTAGGTTATGGTAATGGAAATGGTATTAATGGCAGAACCATTGAAGGAGTACTTATTGGCGGTATGGGTTTGAAATTTCGTTTAACGGATCAATGGGCGCTCAATCTTGAATCATCAAACCGCGGATTAAATTCCGATATGCTCGATGGCAGGGAGAGTGGCTTTAAGTATGACGTGTACAATTACTCCTCGCTTGGAATCACATTTAAATTCGGGCAAAATAAACGAACAAAATCAGAGGATTTCGATTACTTCGAATCTTCAAAAAAATCACAAAACGAGCACCCTGCCCAAAACCATCCTGTTCAACCTGCTGAAATTGATATGCTCTTTGTGGCTCCGCCCGTCTTAAGCCAGCCGGTAGAACCACCAAAAAAGGAAAAACCTGTAGAACCTGTTGTTGAAGAGGTTGTTGAAAAAGTCGTTGAAAAGCCGATTATCGAAAAACAAGTAACTTCCGCCATAGAATACCGGGTACAAATCAGGGCCAAATATGGGAATGCCATTTCCATTGATAAGCTGAGCAGCATGTATAACCTGCCTGCATCGCAAATAAAGCAAAATACCCACAACGGTTTCTTTATCTATACGATCGGTTCATTTTCAAACTATGAAACGGCCCGAGAAAAGAGAAATGAATTGAGAAGTACCAATGGAATTGTTGACGCTTTTGTGGTAGCCTTTAAAGCAGGTGAACGTTTGGATAAACTTCCTTAAAAAAAAACGACAATGCCAAATAGCCCTTTCGACTACGATCCTGACAAAGACAAACTACCACCACTCATTACCTTTTGGATTGTTGTGGCATCCTTGGGAGCTGCAGTTTACCTTACTTTCGTACTGGTTTGAACAATAGCTGCTTTACCTGATAACGACCACTTTCCCGGCAACGGTATTGGTGGGTGAAACAACCCGATAGACATAGGTTCCTGATTTTAAGGTCTCAGGAAGTATCAAACTGATTACCTGGCCGTCATAGGAGACAAATGATTGATTCAATTCCTGTTCGCCCGAAAGCCGGTACAGGATGACCTGAACCACGTCGCCCGGAGTACTTTCAAAATTCAAATTTAATCTGAAGGAAGCAGGGTTAGGATACACCATCGGCTTGGGCGAAAATCCCATGATATTGGATGAAGAAATCAAATCGCTATCAATCATAATCCTTACAGCAAACAGACCCGATCCCGTGGACACAAATAGAGAATCGGTGATGAGTGTTCCAATATATTTTACGGGTATATCGCATTTAATCAACAGCGACAGGCTGTCGCCCGATGGAAGGAACAAAGGCAGCGAGGGCATCTGATCAACGAACCACATAAATTCATCACCTATCTCTGTAATGGAGCTGATCATGATACCACTGTTTGAGTTATTAACCACTTGTAGTGGCAACCCCATGATCATATCCTCCTCCGTTTCAAACAACACTGAATCGGGATGGAAGGTTAGTCCGGGCAATACCGCCACATGAAACTCAAAGGGATCGGGTTCTCCAATATAGGGGCAAAACGACCTGCGGCCCGACTCATCTGCGGCAAATAAATAATATTCTACGGTAGCTCCCTGATCAATATTTTCAATGGTTCCTGTATAGGTATCACCCGTCACGTGTTGCATCAGCACCTGCTCAAAAGTGCCGCCGTCCTGACGGTAATAAACAAAAACGGAATCCTGATAAATCTGTTCGCCACTGTATGCAATCAAATCCGCAGTTATCTCATAATGGTCAGCATAATACAGGTCTCCCATCAAAGGGATATGATTGATACGCAACATGCCGATATCGGCAACGCCCTTCGTGCGACAATGGAGTGCATCGGTATTTTCCCAACCATCATACATGATCCCGATGATTTCGTAACCCGGCATGGCTTCTTCGTAAACTGCCAACGCCTGATCGTCCCATTGGCTCCCGGTGATTGGAACCAATACTTTTTTATTGAGTATGGTGGAATTGGTATAAGGCGTATTGGGAAAAGTGCCCGGAGTAAATACCCTGACCACTTCATACGGAATGCCCCAGGAACTTGTTGTGTTGGCAAAATAATTGGCAGTATTTTCATAATCCTGATACCGGTTGTCCGTTTCCGGAACCTGTCCGATCAGTACTTTACCCGGTGAAAGAAATTTCCCCCAACAGTCGATGTGTTTTATGTATTCTCCCAACGGGTCTTCCAGAACCATATAGGGAGAGTTCCCCAGGTAGTCGTTAACAAATCCGTTTACCTGAGTGATAGTTAAGGTTGGATTTTCATCCAATACAAGATCAGTGCTTGAAGCCATCCCCAACCCGTCGCACATGTAATTTCCGCCTGTGCTGATCAGGTTCATCCCGAAAAGGTTGATTTCAAGCTCGGCTGCTACCCTGGCCGGGATGTTGTTGTCGTTTGGGCGTGGACGATTGTATGGAAAATCGACAATACCGGGCTGCTTGTTGCCATCAAAAACAAACCAGGGACCATAATCGCGTACCCAATAGCTGTCGGTAGGTGCCAATAAAAAGTTACAATTACTCAGATTTACATTGTTACTGGTATAGGTATTAATGACCGTCTGTTGCTGGCTGGCATTGGCCACAATGGTTGTGACGGTGGTATTTTCCGCCATCTCGCGGATTAATTCAACGGGCACTCCAAATGGGTAGCGTACCAACACGGCCTGCATCTGATCAAACTCCGCCACGTTGTAAATGGTTCCTTCAGGAGGATCGGTAGCAATAAAATCTTTCGAAAAATCAACCTTCAACTCCATTTCTTCTTTGGAGAGATAATGCAACTTTCGATAATCGGGTTGTTGATTTTGTGCAAACAAAGTTTGCAAGGAAAGCAGGATTGTCAGAGATAAAAACAGATTGCGCTTTTTCATGGTAATTGTTAAAGGTGATACAAAAGTAATGAAAAGACAACAAAAAGGAGGAAGAGGTTGTTTTTGTTTATCTTTGTTGCAACTTTTGTAAAAAAATAAATCATGAACATACTTGCAGCCAATGCCTTAGTTCAGTTTTCAGGGTGGATTGGAACCCCTGAAATTATTATTATTGTTGTTGTTATCCTGTTGTTATTTGGAGGGAAGAAAATTCCTGAACTCATGCGCGGAATAGGCAAAGGAATAAAGGAGTTTAAAGATGGCATAGGCAGTGATGATCACGAAAAAAGTGAAGACACATCGAATAAGAAGTAAATCCGGGTACCCGTTTTAATGCCTGATTATTTGAATCTGACTTCACACAACTCAGCCCCGCCCCTTCTTTTCGCGAAGAGAGGAGAGATCGCCCTGAAATTAGAGCGGTGGAATGAGTCAAATTAACGCTTTGGAGGAATTTGTAAATTTTTTGCATCGTTTTTATTGACTTGGTACAGAAGCCAATACTCATTCAAAAAAAATATGCCAGTTTATAACCCCTCCTCCCTCCCGATAGTTATACGGGACCTCCCCAAAAGGGAGGAGTGATAAAACATTGTATATTAAGCTTATAAGTGTATAAATAACCTGACTCCCTGTTCCTGTTAACACATTTTTTTGTCAGAAAACACCTACTCTTTCAATTGGTTTTTCCCAATTAAATTTACATAATGACCATAACGGTCAACAATTTCGTGAACAAACGCATAGGTTTCTTCTCCCCTCACATAGCCATAATAAACCACCGGGTCGCGATAATAGTTTGCATCCGACAGCTTTAGCATACATAAATCAGTATTGTCAACCCATGCATTTGGATTGAGGCCCTGTTTTTTGGCCAACCGACGTGCATCCAGCACATGGCCCAGTCCACTGTTGTAAGCGGCCATGGTAAACAAAACCCGCTGTAACGAATCGGTGATTTCCGGAGGCAATTGTTTTTCCATGCTGCTTAAATAACGCACTCCGGCATCAATTTGCATGGCCGGGGTAGCGGTGCTATCCAAACCATAGGCTTCGAGTACGGCAGGCATCAGTTGCATCAGGCCAAAAGCTCCGGCCCAGGATTTAACTTCGGGTTTAAACTCCGATTCCTGATAAATCAGCGAAGCCAACAGCCGCCAATCCCAACCCAACCGGGCAGCTCCTTGTTTGATAAGCGAATCGTAAGGAGACAGCTGCTTTCCACTATAGGAGTTGTAATGACTTCGTGAAATGCGCCAGGAACGGCTATTTTTAAAATACTTGTTAATTAACAACCTGGACATCAGCCCTGAGTTAAAGCTGTGCAGCCATGCATTGATGGTATCGGCAAGGACTGTCTGATTTTTTTTAACTGCCCACCCTATTTTTTGCTGAAAACTAACCTGGGTACCCACATCCAGGTTTGGGTAATACCTTGCGTTAACAATGGCAACATGCTCATCAGCAATGGTATACTCTATTTCGCCTGAAGCCACCGCAGCAATCAGCTCCTCCACTTCACGCGGATCGGTCACCACCTGGATGTAACCGGCCATATCGTCGGCAAGCTTCTCCAATTGGTCCTTAAAAACAGTGCCCTCTTGTACATAAATCTTTTTTTCGGACAAGTCGAACGTCGACCTCAATAACCGGGATTCTATTTCTTCGGCAGTAGCCATGTGTTGCCATCCTTCTGGTTTACGCTGAACCAATACCTGCCGGGTGATCATAATGGGGTCGGTAAACAAAACCAGTTCTTTGCGTTTATTGTTTATGGTAAGACCCATGGCAATTAAATCCACCTCGCGGTCGTTTAACATCCCGATGCTTTTATTGAGGTCACTTTCTATAATCAACTCAAGTTCCACATCCAGATAACCACACAGGTTTTTTAACAATTCATACTGATATCCCATCGGTTCTCCCCTGTAAATAAAATAGCTGACAGAACCATAATTGGTAACAGCCCTTAGTTTTTTCTTTTCAAGAATCGTGTTCAGGACCTTGTGCGCCTGACGGTTTTCCTTTTTTAGTGCATGATCGGCTTGCCGGGGTTCGATTATGTTTTCACACGAAACCAGCGTCATTACAATAATAAGGAGAAAAAAACAGGGCAAGCACCTAACCATATAGCATCATTTGATATGACTAAATTATATAAAATTTGGTTTGGCACCACAATCACCTGGTGCGAGGGATAACAGAAAGCAGGATGGAGACCCTTTTTGTTGCACGCCAACATCCCTTACCTTTGCCGAAAAAAAGTGAAAAAAATCTGGAAAGAACAATATGCTGTTAACTGGGACGACATCAGCCTGGATGGAAAACTATCCCTGACCGGGCTCAATATCATGTTGCAGCGTGCAGCCACGTACCATGCCGAACACCTGGGTTTTGGATTTACACAAACAAGTGTCTACAATGCCTCGTGGGTGCTGTTCAGGATCAACCTGGAGTTAATCCGAATGCCTGAATGGTGCGACCAGGTAGTGGTAGAAACCTGGCCGCGGGTGGTAAAAGGACTTGCCGCTTATCGCGATTTTATTGTGACTACACCGGAAGGTGAAGTCCTTTGCCGGGCCACCTCTGAATGGTTTATCATCGACCTGACCTCACGGCGGCCCCAGCAGATTGAAAAGTATGTGGATGTTGAATTATATACCATGCCTACGGCAGGTTCACCTACCGATTTATCTGCCGAAGGCATGGAGGTAGGTAAACCGACCGACCGGCAAGCTGTTACACGTGATATCCCGACATTGAGCAGAAACACCGACTATGAGACCTTGTTTGAGGTAATTCCCAAATATTCAGATATGGACATGAACGGCCATACCAACGCCCGAAAATATTTTGATTGGCTTACCGATGCCATGCACCAAGACAACGGGAAACTGAACCCGACCTTTGTTCAAATGACTTATTTTAGCGAGTGTACCCTGGGTGAGCACCTGGTTATTCAGCGCAACACATCAGAAAAGGGACTGTACCGCGGACAAAAAACCGCCCATGATAAGACTGCTTTTGTGGCGATGGTAGAAATGAGTAACGGGGGTTAATCGGTTTACAGGGTTAGGGGAATAACGGTTGTGTTATGAACTGTGCATGCAAATTAAATTGATATTTCTAATTGTTACTTGTCCAAGTTCATTACCTAAAGCACCATTAAAAGCATTAACTTGGACATTATGTATAAGTGTATGTCCAAGTTCAAATTGTTTAAACAATAAAATACTTATAATTAGGAGAATTAGTATCTGTACCATTATCATTTATAAGATGAAGTTCTTTCATTTTTCCCAAATAACTTTGAGCAGTTTTGTATCCTATATTAAAATGAGGTTTGGCAATGTGCCTGACTTTGTGGTTTGGCTAATTCAGTCGCTTATTGTCACCTACATTATTGTTTATAAGTCTTAATAATTCCAGTGGATTATTTTTTAGTTCCGGTGTTCTGTTAAGTTCAATTAACTGTTCTGTTGTCAGCTTGAAAACTGCAAGTTCTGGAATTCCATTTACAGTTACTTTAAGAATTACTAAAGTATCCATGACAACTGAAGCATTTGGAAAATCTCTGGTTGCATTGATAAAATCTGAAACTGCTCCCATGTTATTTCTGTTCACTTCAGATTGCACTTCGTCAATGAGTGCTAACTCTAATGCTTTTTTGCCCTTATCAAACAATTCTTTTGCTTCTTTGCTTCTGAAAACATTTCTGATTTTGTAAACGACGTTTTCTTTAAACCAAGAGCCCTGTTTGATTTTACCTTCTTCGGATGTTTCGAAGCCGAATAATTCAAATAAAGCTTTAGTCGTTTCAAATAACTTTTCTGCTTTTCCAAAGTCTTCGGTGTCGGCAAAAATGTGTCCGCTAAAACTCAATGCTGAATTTTGCAAAATTTGTTGAAGGTCATTCGGGTCAAATGACACAGACCAACTCCATTTGCCAAATCCACCGTGCTGATTAACAGCTCTGCACCATTCATCGAGATACGCTCGTTTTGTTTTATTCTGATCGGTGTCCTGTCCTTTGGTTTCGATAATTAGATTTTCGCCAGATTTCAATTTGATAATGAAGTCGGGAAAATACCTTCTAACAACTCCCTGAAAGTTATAGTAAACCACGAAATTCAGATGGTCATTTTTTACAAATGAATTTACAACTTCTGACTCATTTATAGTTTTTGCTTCCAGATATTCCCATTTGCTATCACAAACAACAAAGTTAATGTGAGATTTATCAAATGCTTCACATGGTTTGCTTGTCCACCACGTTCTTACGTTGGAAGACGACCGAATTGGATTTTCTTTGTCGAATACCGGTGTTAAAGCCTCTGTATTTACTGCTCGTATTTCGTTCCAAATATGCTGAATGACTTTGTTCATGTTAAGCATTATCAAGATTCGTTTCCTTGAGTCGTCTTGATTGAATAATGGATTCCTGATTACGATTTTGCCTGAATAAATAAACTTCTCAATTAGATTAATAAGTTGTATTAGGAAAGTTTCCTTACTCCCTTTCCAATCAGGTTTTTTCTCTGAATTATAGATGCTCGAAGCTATTTTGAATATAATTGTTTGGAGCCTAAGTTTTTCTCCAATTTCTTTTAAATCAATTTCTGAAAGTGCTGCTGGATTGGGTTTCCCGGCAATAATTGCTGCTAATTCGGCCTCCGTAATTGAATCGTATGGGTCAAGTTCAAGGGTTTTTACTTTAGCAATATTTAAAGCCAATTGGGGTTTATAAACATGATCTATTCTAATCACATTCGGAAATGAGATTTCATGTTCAGCTTTGTCTTTTACCGGAGTGATCTGGGTTTTAGGTTTTGGTGGTGGTGGTGGCGGTCCGTCGAAGCCACCTTCATGAGGTAAGAACGTAAATGGTACGCCAAAAATATTTACATATTCAGGTTCAAACAGACCATCTTCAGCAACATCATAAGAAGTTCGACGCAAGCCACGGCCAACAACTTGTTCGCAAAGCAACTGGCTGCTGAAAGCACGTAAACCCATGATATGCGTTACTGTTTTTGCATCCCATCCTTCGCTTAACATACCCACAGAAATAACGTTTTGAATTTGTTCGCCGGGTTCACCTATTTTCCCAACGGTATCTACCGTTTTTCTTAAAAATTCAGCTTGTTGCTTTTTAGTAAGCTTTTTCTCTTTTGGCGCATCCTCCGAATCATCGTCCGTTTCTTTTATTTCTATAATTTCAACTTCTTCGGTTTCTGCCTCTGCTTTTTTCAAAATACTGCTATCAATTTGCAAAGTCTTGTCTGCATTGCACAAATCGCCCAACCCTGCCACCGAAAGCAGAAAACTATCTTTATCAAATGAATACTTGATACGTGCCGAGGTAACTGTTGTATTGGCTACAGTTATCATTACCGGCGGTATTGTGTAACCTGCTTTTTCCCAATCGTCTTTGGTTGCTTGCCAGTCTTTACCAAGCAATAAATAGGCATTTTTTATCAAATCCGGCAAAGGAGTTGATTCGTCAACTTTCTGATTTATATCGTCTTTAACCGTATCATCCATGTAAATATGATAAAGTCGCGAACGTAATTCTTTATCCACGTTGCCATCATCACGTACAACAACCCTTGGCGTTTTTACTAAACCTCCTTCAATGGCATCATTTAATCCAAAATCGGAAACAATCCACGGAAACAACGCTTCTTCACTGGCTTTTTTACCACTTGGGGCAAAAGGTGTTGCAGACAAATCAAAACAGCGCAAAATTCCTCTGGCTCTGTTGATGCGGTCTAAACCACCAACCCAAATTGTACTTTCCTCAATGTCTTCTTTTTTTACTCCTTTAATTTTACTTTCTGCCGCTACTCGCCACGCATGGTGGGCTTCATCGTTGATTACAATCAAGTTGGTCGCATTTGCCAAATCGCCTAAAACTTCCTTCACATAGGCTTCATCGCTTTTTGCACCCCGTTTGTCAACGGTCTTTTTCTTTGAAATCTTTTCTTCTGATTGCCACGCTAACGTGTGCCAGTTCATGATTTTAATTTTCACCTGCCTCAAAGAATCCATTAAACCCGAAGGCACAATATTGAATTCTTCGTAATAATTATCCTTATCAGTCGGGTTTAAAACCGAGAGCCGATTACGAACCGTTAAGCCTGGCGCAACAACCAATACGTTTTTTGAGAATCGAGGGTCTTTTCCATTTGCCACTTTATTCAACACATTCCATGCAATAAGTTGGCACATAACGATGGTTTTGCCCGAACCGGTGGCCATTTTATTGCACCACCGTGTAAAGTCACCACCATCACTTGGAATGTCAATTCCGGTTTTTTCTGCTTCGGGCGCTTCTGTTAACCAAATCAGGGTTTCAATTGCTTCTAATTGACAAAAGAAAAATCTGCGGTCTTTGCGTTCTTCGGGGTCTTGCCAATGTTGCAGAAGTCGTTTTGTAATGCCGGTTACGCCGGGATAACCTTGTTCACGCCATTTTTTTATTCTGGGACGAATGGTGTTTACCAATTCTATTTCGATGAAAGTGCCGGGGTCGTCAAATGATTTTGAACTTTCTGAAGCAACTACGTATCCTGCCGGACGGCGACCTTCCTGCAATACAAATTCACGTGTCTCTCTTATATATTCCCAATACTGCTGCGGCTCAAAATAAGGGGAATTGATAATAAGCTTGTCTATCTTCTTCATTTAATTTAGCTCTACTTTTCGTAATAATTTCCTGCTGAAATCACCCACAGCGTCCAAAGATGAAATCATCTCGCCTCCTGTGTTCGAAAGCCTTGCTAAATCGAGTCTTGGCATGGTGGTTTGGTCGGCAAATATGAGCAGAGAATCGAAATCTGCTTCTGCTCTCAGCAAACGTTCCAATACAATGGTGGTAAGTCGAGCCTTGTCTTTGTTGGGTATTCCAAAAACAAACAAGGGCGAAGTTTTACCTTGAATGCAATAATCAATCGGATAATCTTTTGCGTTCTCTATTTCTTCGTATATATAATCTTTTTTGATTTTATCTTCCGGAATAATTTTAAACATGTTCTCTTGCAAGTCTTCGTAAAATGTTGACTCGGCACGAGCTCTGTTCAGAAATTGCAAATCATTCAATTTGGTTATGGCTTGTCCAAATCTGAAAAGGTTCAGAATTAAGCTATCAATATTTGTATCGATAGAAAATTCACCATTCTCTTCTTTTACAGAGGTTTCGGCAAGTATCTGATTGAAAATATTGCCTCTTGTGCCTTCCCTGAATTTCGAAGTATCGTTTTCGTAGCTTAAATGCATCATGGTATGACCCATGTCCGATAGTTTCAGATTACCTCCGGGCAACTCTTTGATATAGATTTGATAAGGGTCTCCATCGGGAAAGAAAAAAGGAGTTTCTACCCGAATCAAATTCTTGTTTTTTTCAAAAAGCCTGATTTCTGCGCAAAGCATTTGGCAGAGATTTTCCTGTATTTTATTGATATCTAAGTTCATGATTAAAACAATTTAGGTAAATCTTGTTCGGTTTGCAATCCTGTAATATGGCAGTCGTGTACTAAACAATGTATTGCCCCTTTTAGCGTATAATACTTTTCAGTTTTAACAGCAAATCCTTCGGGTTTCCGATTGGCCAGAATATAACGTTCAGTTGCTTTATGTATATGGCACGAATACCCAAGTTTCTCATTTTCTAAATGGTTCGGATGATTGTGGCTCGAACCGTTATACCTGCACAATGTCAACGTTTCGCCATTGGCAGCAACCCAGCTTAATCCACACGAAAAATCATCTTCCATTCCCTCCAGTTTGTTTTGTCGGGTATAAAGTTCAAACCGGTACTTGTCATCACTTGTACAAACCACTGTATAATTCATTTGTTCGTGACATTCTTTCAATTTAGCACGGGTATTCGCATTCGTAACCCTTTTCGGAAGGCTTAATAATTCCTCCACTTTTGCGTCTGTTATTGATTCAAAAGCCATATACCAATTTTTTAGAGTCTGATTATTTTCAATGATTCAATTCCTCGTGCATCAATTATTTTCACCGCAATTTCCCTTCCGGGCTTCGGGGTCGAAGTGGAATGCACAGAATAACACAATTTCCGGTTTCGGACGAAGTGTCCGTGCTTCTTCCAAAGCCAGTTCAACCATACGTTGCTCTAATGGAGCATGTTCGGGACCAAAGCAGACTACAACCCGTTTCGGGTTGTCCTCTTTTGTCTCGGCTTCGGCTTGCAGAAACCGTGTGCCGCTCAATGGTTCAACCCGTGTAAATTCAATCGTTTTACCGCCTTTAGCTCTCACCCCTGAACGAAGCAACTCATTCCGCCATTCGTCCTGCCGCAAGGTTTCGCCACTTCTTGATATGGAAATGTCAGCCTCGAAGGAATTTTCAGATTCTACATCTTCAAATGATTTGGCTATTGGGGATGGTACTGCCTCTACAGTAAATGGGCCAGTTACTCTTGTCTTTTTATTGTTGATATTAGGTTTGTCGAAAATGGTTTCTTGAACGGTTGGTTCGTTATTAGCAATTGTCCCAAGCATAATGTGAGGAATCGTTTCATAATTAAAACCACTGCCCACTCCTTCACTTGGATATGCCAATTCATAATAATTAAAGTTGGCAACCATCATTCTTTGTTTGGTTAGTGTTAATGCTACTCTTGAAGTATCACAGGTAATCCACCTTCTGCCCCAATTCTCTGCTACGATTGCAGTTGTTCCGCTACCACAAGTAAGATCCAATGCTAAATCACCAGGGTCAGTTGTCATCAGCAGGCATCGTGCAATTAATTTTGTTCCAGTCTGGACAACATAGATTTTATCGTCTGTAAAGTTTCCAGTTGCAGTATCTGTCCAAAGGTTTGTTATAGGTTTAAGTGAAAAATCACTTGCAAATCTTACATATCTGATACTGTTTTCAGCTATATGGATTCTACCTTCTTTTGATAGTTTTTGTAATCCTTCAACTGAAGTTTTCCAATGCTGACCTGTGGGCGGATAATATTTCTTCCCTTGATGTTCAAATTCTTGCGGAGAACTTGTTGCCCCTTGAGACACTAGGCTTGTAGGTTGATATAATTTAGAATCAATTGGTAATTTGTCTTCGCCTTTTATTTCTTTTGATGTCAAGCCTCGATAACTCCCATCATTTAATCTTATCCATTTGTAATTACCGCCTTCAATAGAAATGTCTTTATCTAAATATAATTGACGATATTTTATTTTGGATTTGTCTTTTGCGTACCATACTAAATAGTCGCCTGTTCTTGCTAATGTTGATGAAGAAAAACCGCTTGTTGATGTGAAAGCAATCAAACTCACGAAATTTTCCGAGCCAAAAACCTCACCTAATATTTCTCTTACATGATGGACATTTTCATCGCTAATCTGCACAAACACGCTTCCACTTTCATGTAATAATTCCTTTGCCAACAACAAACGGTCGCGCAAATAAGTAAGGTAAGAATGTATGCCAAGTTCCCATGTATCGCGGAAAGCTTTTATCATTTCGGGTTCGGTGGTTAAGTCACCATCGTTGCCATCTTTTACATCCCGTTTATTCACAAAGGGTTGAAAGTTGCTACCATATTTTATACCATAAGGAGGATCGAAATATACCATTTGCACTTTACCACCCATTCCTTCTTTTTCTAAAAGGCTGTTCATTACCAAAAGGCTGTCTCCGGCTATGAGGCGGTTACTCCAGTTTTCGCGGTGTTTGTAAAATTCAATGGCTTCGCGCAAAGGTTTCTTTTCTTCTTCAAACAAACTTAGCTGGGGCGATACTTGCTCTGCTTTTTTTACAGATTCAATTATACGTCGTGGGTCAATGCGTTCGTGTACGTGCAAACTCACCGTTGGCACTTCAAAGCTGGTATGTTCTGCCTTGCCGGCCCATTGCAATTGTGGGTCAATATGCGGGTCATACTGGTATGTTTGTTTTTTATAACCGCCGTTGTCGGTATGGGCATCAACCAGTCCAACGGGTGGGTTGTTCAATCGTTCTTTATCTTTATGATCGTATTGCTCAATCGGTTTTGTTTGTTGGGTTTTTCTGGCCATGTGTTTTTAATAAATTCAATTTTCAAATAATGCACTAAAGTAACAAAAAAGCACGGTTGCGAAATTAAAATTCCACTTATCATTATACCTTCTTTCAATTTGAATGTGACTGCCAGGTTGAGAGGTCGCCCTTATGCGTGTGCATACCGTTTTGGCTATGAGCAGTAGCGACTCGCAGAGTGCTATTGCTTATAGGTTCTATTGTGCTTAGTATTTTGATTTTCCCATACAAGAACAACTAAGAAGATTCCGGTTAAATTCGTCAAAATGCCCTATTATAGGGAATTTGAATTCTGAATAATTCTCTTTTGTGGAATTGACAATTATAATATTTGCCACTTTGCAATTCATGGCTGCTTGAATACCTGAAAAAGAATCTTCAAAAATAATCGAGTCATAACTATTTACACCCAATTTGTCAATTGCCTTTACAAAAATATCAGGATGCGGTTTTCCTTTAATGTTCCCATCGTTGTAAATAATATGCTCTTCAGCGAAATAGTCCAGCAAATTCAGTTTGTTGATGAAGAAATCCACATTCGATTTCCCAGATGCTGTAGCAATTGCAATTGGTATGCTGTGTGCATTTAAATAGCTTAAAAGTTCGACCGCTCCGGGTGCTAGTTGCATTTTGTTTTTAAGACACTCATTTCTGTAAATAATCTCTTTTTCTTCGGAATATTGTTCAATTTCCAAATCATTTAACTCCCGTTTGAATATAAATTCAAGTGTGTCTTTATTGTTTCTGCCGTGAATGTATTCTTTCTTTTGAGCTAAAGTCAGATTTCGATTATGGCTCTCGAGATATTTATCCCACGCTGTTTCCTGAAACTCTGAATCCCAAAACAATGTACCGTTAAAATCAAAAATAACGCCTCCGTTTTTCATAATCCTTTTCATTAATTGACAATCTTTTTGTCTCTTTTAATATTAAGTTCAATGTCTGTATAGCACCAATTGTCGCTAAACTTATTATATAGCCTTTGTTGTTTAAATTCCTTTTAGTATTCATTTGCTCAATATTACTAAATTAAACAATTAGAACTGCTTATAATTGGTTAAATTGGTTCCTTACGTTCATTGTAATTGATCATCGGGTGATTGGTGGGGTAAATCCAGGGATTTTTTTTATCGGTTTTACATTGGGGGTTAACGGGCGTGCAGTCGAGTAGGCAAGGGGAATTTCACCCCATTCCGATAATTATCGGAACTCACAGAACCATCGATAGCTATCGGCGTGATAGTCTCCCATCACACGGCTCTTCTAATTCACGCTGTAAATATAAGCTCATCCTTCGAAAAGTTGGCAAAAAACAGCAATAAATTAGCTGACCCCTTTGCTCCATTTCCATTACTCCCGAATGCCTTCGGGATCATCACTACTACGAGTCAGTCCGCCCCTGCATGCCACTTCGGTATTTTGCCTCTGGATTGATTCCATTGTGCATTTCCCTTTGCATTGCCATGCAGGTTCCCGAGTTCCATAACTAAGCCCAAATATAGTTCTTGCCCTTTGTAAGCCGCCTGCCGCATAGCCAGTAATCAGGTATCCGCTATACTTATAACTCCGTAGCATACTCCGTAGCTTTTGACAGAATGTAACCACTTCTCGACTCCTCATCAAGGGTTCATCCCGAAACTTCGGGATTCAACTCCTATATTCATTCCTGCCAGCCTCATGGACTGGATTCTCCTAAACGCTCAATACCATGGCTCTTTACCACAGCACCTTTAGGTGGTTTAAAGCCTCCTCCTGCAAGGCGACTTTGGTGGGGCGGTTCCACCATCTCAATTACAGCATGCAGTGAATAATTATAGTCTATTTACCGATCACTACTTCTCGGCACACTATGCTTTGTGGCGGACTTTGAAAGAAAAATCTTTCTGCCCACACCGATTTTTATTTGGAACTAAAATGTTCATTCCTGCCTGCCGGCAGGCAGGTTCATAACGTAACCCGCCATAAAGTATTATGCATTGTTACCAGTAGGCATTTATTTTAGAATGTTAATGTTCCTATTACAATTATTGCTGTCAAAACAATTGGTATTCCAATTGAAATAATCAAGGTTAATTTTTCAATATTATATATTTTTCTAATATTCTCTTTACAAATAACCCATAATAATCCACCATTCAAAAATAATGACCAAAAGTGTTTCAAAAAGGAATTATTGGACGTCAAATCGTCATGTGGTGAAAATCCAGAAGATTCTGTTGTCTGAATATAGATAAATGTAACTATCGCTGCTAATGCAATAAATGTTCCTTAAATCCGCAAGCATTTGATAAAATCAGCTGTTAGGGAATTTTGTGCCACCAGGATGACTATTTCCGGATATATTTTCAGGTTTCACTCAAAGAAATGCCAGCATTTTGGACATAATCCCTTTT
>Ga0210046_1000294_pt1 | contig 52341 bp, 38 predicted proteins | sample CryGeyCG2114_250_FD_185461 | JGI IMG/M metagenome (GOLD analysis project Ga0210046, IMG submission 185461) | Groundwater microbial communities from aquifer - Crystal Geyser CG18_big_fil_WC_8/21/14_2.50 (SPAdes) (version 2) | ecosystem: Environmental > Aquatic > Deep subsurface > Groundwater ...
CTCCATAGAGGTTAATACGCGCACGGGCAATACCTGAAATTTGATGCACCTCCGCAAGACCGTCAGACTTTCCTTTATTTTTAATGGCAAACTTGTAGCCACGTTCATTTTCCGCAGCACTGCCCTTAATTTTTGAAAGCCAGAATTGATCTCCTCGCTGGTTTGCAAGGGACTCAAAGGGATACAAATTCCCAAAATGCTCGAGAACAAAAATAAGGAGTGCCTTGAACTCTGCACGCTTCACAAAAATTGGTTCTTGTCCCATCATGTCTGTCAGTGCGTTTCCAGAGGTCACCTGATTAATATTGATGTTCTTAAAGCGCTGCATCTCCTCGCGTATCTTCTCTTCCATCTGGTCAGACTGGAGATTTTCCAGTTTCGCCTTATAGCTCTTTGCTATCTCGTTCTCCATACTCTCCATCTCATTTTGCTGTTTCGACCACAGTGATGCGTTGTTGAAGACCTGCTTCCCATCGTGCTTGTAAAAATAGAGCGCCTCGAGGGTCTTACGCATTTTCCCCCATTTCTCAATTTCTTCCTTTTTATGAGTGAATATGCCCTTACCTACGGCAAACATGGTCATAAGAGAAATACGTGGGTGTCCACCTTCATCGGCACCACCCTTCACTGAGTCAACATCGTAGCTCTGGGCAGAAAGGGAATCACGCTTAATGTACATCTCTGTAAACGACATGAACCGTACATTCCTCTTGTCTGCAAATAGTCGAAGACCCCCTTTTTTCTTTGGGTTTTTATCAGCTGTCTTCTCCACTTCAAGTATAACACCGTGCTGGCGGTCTGCGCCCTTCCCTATCGATGCATGTTTTAGAACTTTACCAAGGGGTTTACCTCCTTCCTGAAGTAAAGATCCCTTCTCAAGATTACCACTATGCACTGGGGCCTTCGCCTCATCCAGGTCTTTCAGTTTGCGAATAGGCGTTTTCTGGTTGTCGTGCTTCCAGGTCATTTTAACTGCTTTTGCCTCACCCGCAGCCGTATTAATGATGTGGTAGATAAACTGCTCGAGAGAAACGCGCTCACTGGCCCCCACAAAAGAAATTCCCGCAGTAGAAACAGTGGAAATGGCAAGCAGTTCCGTTTGTTCCTGTTCCTTCATCTCACCCTTTTTTCCCGTTGGATCAGGTACGGGTACCTTTGCATACATTTCATACCAGACATCTTTTCCAAGACGGTGGTCGATGGGCGGGAGATTATTCACCCGTGCGGCAAGTGCATACATGTCATTAAGTTGCTTTTGCGCATCGGCAACGCTATGAAAGCGGAGCGTTTTTCCAGCAAGTCGTTCCAGAAAATCATGGAGTTGCTCTTTGGGCCCATTTTCCAGGCGCTTTTCGAGTAACTGTTCCTCCGTCTTTTGGTCGTTTTTATGATCAATGCTGGCAATTTCCTCAGGTGAGAGTGGTGTTTGATGGTCAAGTTCAAAGCGGGCTCGCGCTTCAGCTGTTTCAATAATGCCGCGACGTGCGAGGCGGCGCGCATGCTCGGCAAGATCAGCGGAAAAAGACAGCGTTGGGTCTGTCAGACTTTGAAAATGGTTGATATCTTCCAGGGCAAAATGACCAGCCGTCAGCTGCTCTCGAAGTTTTTTGAGTGCAGCGATTTTGTCCTGATGCGGGTTAGTCGTTGGCGTCCCTGCTTGCGCTGCTGCGTTTGCAGCATTTCCTGCCTGACTTTCAAGATCCTGAATCAGCTCATCGATCCGTGTGCGAATAGCAGACAGTTGCCAGTCTCCTGTAGGCACGGCCGTTGCGTCATAATCCGCCTGAGCGCCTTCCAGTTCATGAAGACTCCGTTTAGCAGGTAAATGTTTCCACGAGAGATTCTCCGAGGTGAATTCTTGCATGGTCTGCAAATTCAGTGGCAGTCCATCCTGCGAAAACGTACTGTAGGCATCTTTCAGGAAGACATATTCCTGCGCGAACAGAGTCAAGTTCTGCAGCAGTTCATCCGTGTCCGCATCACTGGTTTGCCATGGTTCTCCAAGAAAAATATTGAGTTTTTTCAGTTTGTTTCCATCGGACCACAAATACTTTGAGGCAGGTGGAGTGGGTGCTGGCCTTGAGCAGACATCACGATACACCGCAAGAGCATCATGCACTTCCACCTCAAATTCTCCCAACAGTACTTCACTGCGCACATGCTTCGTGAGCAATCGGCCACGCATACGCAAGTGTTTCAAAGATTCATTGAGATTATCCAGCACTTCCTGCTCATCAATGGCTACTTCCTCCACAAAGGTCTTCACCTTCTCAAAATCATCCAGAGAAAAATCAGCGGGCAGATTTGCTGCATCAACATCAAGTTTTTCGAGTTTTTCCAGTGCCTGAACAAGAACATCATGCTTACCTCCTCGGAGCACCTTCGATAACTTTTGTAAATTATCCTGATAGATAACCGCAATGCGTTTTTGCATTGCCAGATGGGGAACATCTATACCCGCTGATATGTCCATGACCGGCTTGAGTAGTGGGTCCTGCAGAGGAGACTGAAAGTCTTCCCTGACATTCAGTAAACGCACATACTTGCTTTTCAATTGCGCGAGACGTGTGCGAAGCGCTTTGTGGCGATAGCGGTCGTTGCCTGCAAGAATCGCACGAACATCCTGACCTAACTCTGTATCCACATTGGAAAAGGCATCTGAAGCATCGAGAGATTTCGCCTGCTTCATCTCCAGATAGTTTTTTATGTAGGCAACACGTGCCGCTCCATGGTTTGGATCCTGCATATACTGATGCAGTGCTTCCGCTGCTGTGCGAAGCTCGAGCGCATAAGCGAGCTTTTCCGGCGAAAGACCTAAAGCGGCATTTTTCGCATCCGCATCTGCTGTACCTGGCAGAGAAACATTTCGCGCATCTTCCGGCAGATATTTGAAGGGACCAAACAACTTTTCCTGAGACATTCCCAGGTGAGAGGAGACGGTCTGATGTTCGTTGGCCAGAAGATCAATATACTGGCGTATATACAGCTGATCCATGGCTCGATCATTCAGCTGATATTCTGAAACCGCATAGGGGCGCTTTTTTTTCTTTCGCTCCGCTCGTCCCTGCTCGTTCTGGTCAATCACATCAACTTCCACCGGTTCATCGCTGACCTGCTGAATGACCACAGGTTTATCGAGAACAAAGGGCAGGTCCAGTCCGGCACCTGTAAATACAGCCCGAATTACATTATTTGCATGGGCGTAGTTTTGAGCTCCACCTGCTCTCGCTAGCCGCTCAGCATGCAGTATCTCCAGAGCAGTAATCGCCTCCTGTTCATGCCCGCGCTGTACCTGAACACAATACAAGTTCTGCAGGAGGTACTCGCGCAGAAACTGCATGCGGCGCATATAGTCTCTCGCCGTTGCATTAGCAGGCGCTCGGTGAAAGACATACATTCGCAGGAGTTGGTCTATAGGTGTCGCTTCTGGAATTGTTGTGCCCGTCAATGCTTCAAGGAGTGGCTTGAGTGTTTCAGCAATACCTCTTGATATCTCCGCACGGGGGAACTCTGCATAATTTTCAAACAGCTGATCTTCTAAGGCGTCAAAATACAAACTGTCCTGCAAATCCAATCGATGCGGATTCAAACGTGCCGCTTCGAGGGCATCGTTGTTTAACTGGCCCGTAAGATTCGAGAGGAGATCTTGTGCCTCTGGACTCATATTCTCCTGCAGGGAATTGAGCGCATCCAAACGTCGCTGTGCTTCTGCCTGAGCAAGTTCTTCTGGTGTAGGTTGTTGCGGTTGATGGACAGTCATGAGAGGGGTTTATGACGTATGTTGTATATTAGTATTTTTTGTGCTTTAGTCAATTATTTTGACTTTTCATTAATATAATCCTGCAAAGACTTTTTAGCATTTGATTTGTATTCCCAATTCAGTATCTCAGTATATGTGTGACCAGTGATGCTGGATTGGAGAGCACTACGAATTTCGTTAGGAGCTAGACCAGTTCTTTTCGCATCAGCAATGAAGGAATCTATGGCCGTGACAATTTGTGTCGGAACGACCTTTGTCGCCCTAGCTGCAATTACTGCATTTTTATATCGAGTATCTCCGATATTCATGTACGGTGTCGTTCTCCCTTCAAGGTTAATTGCATTATTAGTACCTACTGTATACTTCGGCTTCGCAGTCGTTGGCGTCACGAAACTACCAAATTTGTCGTGGTAGCTCAGATAGCTTCCGTCCATATAGCGTCCATTTCTACGCGCATCAGCAGAATTGCGGAAACCTGTTAAGAAATCTCTGAATTTAGCATTATCATTTGTGGCCATGTCCGTAAAGTGCTTGTGCATCGCAAGAGCCTGCTGACCAGACACTTTGTATTTTCGTCCATTCGACTCAACCTCTATACCGTTTGAGAGGGTGTTCGCATTCACCAGACCCATGCCATCGGAACGAACAATATTGTCCATAATCTTATCGCGTACAGCTCGGCCTTCATAACTTTGTGCATTTTTCTGGAGGACATCAAAGGACTTTGTCGCATCATTGGTTGTGCTCTGAAGGCCATTTTGAATTTCCGAACGTCCAAGGTCGGAAAGTTTGGTGCTCGGATCCAAGCCCATGTTACGAATACCTTGCGCGACATTTTCACGACGCTGCGCTTCGATGTTTTCCATCATCTGATTAGGCGCACGTAAAAGCGTTGATGCAGAGACCTTGGCGCCATTTTGGCCGAAAGGAAGCACCTGAGCATCGAGTGGCGTTCGTGCAATGAATCCACCAACACGCTTCGCCCCACTTTCGAACTTCTCCAGCACGGTGGAGGCAAGCTTAATTGACTTAAAGCCAAACTTGAAGGCAGCAAACACTGCGATCCAAAGGGCCATAAGGGCAAAAATACCCATCATCGTTGAGAAGAGGTCGCCCACTCCACCTACAGGCTGTGCCGGGTCAAACCATACGGAAATACTTCCCATATTGAGTCGCCCGTTTGCAGTTCCATCTCGCGTCGCAAAAAGTGTGATGAGGTGCACCATCATGAAGCCAACAGAGAGCACAACACCCAGAATCGTTGGCATAAAGGCAAGCGCAATAAACTTCCCATATCCTCCAAGGACACCTTCTTTATCGACGTCATCTCCACGCCAAACTTTCAGTACATCTGTAAGTACCCACACGGGTGAAAGCATCATCATAAACCAAAGAAAGAAGGTTCGTGCAACCATAGCAACGAGCATCGCAATGGTAATGCCGAAGAACATGACGAGGAAGAAGGCGGAAATGAATAGACGCGTCGTAATATCTGCAAAGCCTTGAATATCCGTGAAGGACTTTTCATAACTTGGAATGCGGAGCAGATTGAAGGCGTAGACATACATGGCATTGCGTGCCGAGAAGGACATTTCCTCAAAGGTATGAATACAGTCGCTGTAGTACGGGTAGGCTGCATTTTCTGCCTTTTGTTTACGAACTTCCTCTGTTTGTTTTGCATACTCCTCCTGGGTAGGAGCTGTTATGGAGCTTTCTGTGGAACCTGCTGCCGTTGCGTTTGTGATCAGTATGCGTTTATAGTAATTCTGATCTGTCACAAACTTCCGATTTTCATTAATTTTCGGGTTCGCAATAAGGGTTGGCTCCGATGTATTTCCCGTATTGTTAAAGTTAAAGGCATAGTTTTTGTGGAGACACTCCATGGCGAAAATACTATCTTTGGAGATTTTCTGCGTGGAAGTGATTTTTGTTACCTCATCAGAAATTGCTTTTTGCTTTGCTAGATCAGGCCCGATAGGTTCATACCAGATGTACGGCGTCGTCGTGGGAGATGCACCATCTGTGACGTTGATTTTATTGTAGATATTCGCGCCAATAGTATTGGGCATCGAAAAAGCCATCGTTGTTGTGATATTCGCAAAGGAAAGAATCGTCCGGCAGAAGAAAAAGGAAAAATTCACCACCACAAGTGCCAAGGCAACCTTTGGAAGTACGCGTTTCACATCATACTGACCGTTGTCACCGAAGGGCACGATGTTGCGCGCTGCGACATACACAAGGTACAAAATAATCACAATGTTCACCATATTGCGGATGATCTGCCACAGCGTTTCAATGAGCACGTCTACATTGAAGACGCCTCCACTTACCCAGTCTCCACTCATAAATTTACCGATCATTCCGGCAATGGGTACCAGGAGCGAGTACAGCATTTTTAACACTATGCTCAGAATCACAATGAAGGTCGTGAGGGCCTGAGCCGTTTCCTGCGGAATCTTGTACTTATCGACCAGGAGGCGAATACTTTCTTCACAATTGAGCCGCGCCGTCGGGTTATCCGTAAACTTGGAACACACAGCTGTGTCTGCTTTGGAGTTATCGATGGCTGCCTTACAGTCTATTAAGGCCTGATCTGTTTTGCCTGCACACGTTTGATATTTTGTTTGCTCAGCTATTCGCGCGTCCACTTTTGCCATACATTCGTTTCTTTTCGCACTCGATGACGAGCCATTACACTCAGCATAAATTGGCGAGTCCATTGGCTGCTCAGCGGCAAATGCATAGCCTGCGCTAAATCCCAAAGCAAGCAGTCCTGCAAGAACAGCACCTACAATTCGCGTCTTCCACATGGCATGTCGTTGAGTTTGCATAGATTACAATTGAAGAAGACGAACAACTTTCTGTACCGGTGTTTCCTTCGCAGACAGATTCTCGCGCACGTGTTCCGAGAGAGCAGAACGAAGACCTTCGATGTCATCGGTCAGCTCCAAGAAGAGCTCTACACCAGTGGAGAATCGCGCATCATGCTGCAGCGTCACCTGCACATAGTCGGGAAACTGCGTGATGTAGAAATAGCCCAGTTCCGCATAAGGGTAAAATTTCCCCGCAAGCTGTAAACCATAGGTTGTGAGGGTCAGGGTAATCCGCCGTGAAGGGTCTGTGTGCCGCATCGTCATGGCATAGACCACAATCAAGGCGACAAAAGCCACAGCCATGGTGAGTGAATTTGCACCATCAAGACCAAAACCAAAGCCAAGGAGCACAAAAACCACCGCAAGCATCGTCCACATCCAGCGGCGACTGCGCGTGTACGGCGCACCTTCCATCACCGAGAACGTTCGAAGTACCTCACCCGCCTTAATCGACTGGGAGGAGAGACTTCGATCCTGTTGTTCACGACTTCGCGCTTCACTGACCGCATCAGAACTGGGGTTCTGCGACGGGGCTACCGGTGGTATCTGATTGCCAAACTCGTCCATGAGGTTGATTGTGTGGGTATAAATCTACCCAGTATACCTCATTTTGCATGAAAAAACAACGACTTCACTTGGCCTAGAGATATTTTTTGTAGTGCGAAACGGGCGATACGGAATTCCTTATGTCTTGTTCTCGCTTTACCTCATCCTCACGGCGCTTCTCAAGAATAGCGATACCGTCTGCAAACTTTAATCCCGCATCTGTTTCTGTAAGCTGCACAAGCGTGTTAAAGGCTAGTTCCAACTGTTTGAAGAACTCTTTTGCATCTTCATCAAATTCAGCGTACTCAGGCTTTTCACACAGTGCTCCGACAGCCTTCAAATACATTTCCTTCACAAATCCGAAGCTGAGTTTGGCGTTATCCTTCGTCGTCGTTACTCTAGAAAAAATCTCATAGGCGCTATTGTGCAACACCTCGGGAAGATCTTCCCATATATCATCCACACCGGAGACACGTATAAGCTCATCTACATTTGCCTTTTGCGCCAAGGCATTCAGAACTTTTGTGTGAGCATAGGGAACAACTGTGCCTTGATTCACCTCGAGCCATTTGGAGATATTACCTCCATCTCCATCAAGGCCGAGCATCCGACGCATATCCGCCTTTTCCTTCGCTTTACGCATTTTTTCCTGCGCTTCTGCGATGGGATCCCGCTTCTTTTCCTCCACAACATGACTGCCCTTTGCGTTGGGGTTCACTTGATATCCCTTACGATCTTTGTTGTAGCGGTCGAACCATTCCTTTCCATCAGGCATGAGGCCGTTCTTTTGAAGTATATTGATAAAGACCTTCAAATCATCACCGCGAAGGATAGCAAGCTTTTTCATGGGCTGTACCATATTGATAGCAAGCGACATCGCCTTTCTTGGAGCTATACGCTGCGCATAAATTTCCTCGAGACGCTTTTCCAGTTTTTGTGTGCCTTCAAGCGTATCCTCAAAGGTTGCCACCTCCCGAAGAATTTCAGGTTCAAGGCCAGTGCGTATAGCTGCCTGCTCCTCTAGATCAGAGCCCATCATAAGTAGGGAGAGCTCGTTTGCGAGGTCCGTTGCTTCCTTCAGTTTGCTGGATTGCTCTTTTTCCTTCGTCTGTACTTGCGGCGCTGAGGCTGGAGCATTGAGTGAAGCAAGGTGTTGCTGCTTCTCTGTTTCGTATTGTTTTTTTCGCATTTGATATTGCCGAAAAATCTCCGCAGCCGGATTAGGCACATATTGCTTTGCTCTCGTCGTAAAAAGTGCACGCTCCATTACTGCATCCTTTCGTTCAAGAGAATTCGGACTTCCAGGGTTTTTCTCAAAATAAAACCCATGGAGAAATCCCATCAGTAGTTTTTCATTGAGAGGAAATGCCGATGGTCGAGGATTTCCCGTTTTTTCATCGTGCAGTGTCACACTGATAGCATGCTTTGGAGTATTCGTTAATGCGAGCAAAAGGTAGACAACAGCCGTATCAAAATCGATGGGGAATGTCACTTTTTGTTGTACCTTTGCATCAAACTTTTCACGGAGCGTTTGCATGACCAATTTGAAGTCTGGATTTTCGAGTGTTTTCATTGCACCAGACTCGACAAGTCCCAAAACATGAGCCACACGCATCTCCTCCTTTGGTCCAAGAACCCTGCTCATGTACGGTTCTATAAGGGGGAGGAGTTGGTCTTTTTTTCCATTCCCTGTATAGGAAACTATTTCACTCAGTGCCTTCTGTTTTTCTGGTGGAAATTTCAATGATGCAGGCTGATCTTTGCGCGCAAGTCTATAGGTAATAACCACGGACTCTTTTTCCAAATCACTCATAACAAAGGGTGGGTAGGCATTCTCCGCCTCCGTTTGAACTTTTGCCGGTGATGACTGAACACTCATAGGGGGCACCTTAGGCGTCTCTATGGGCCGAGGAGAAGCTCCTGCGCCATTGTTCTTATAACGGTCTGCAAAACTTTCACCAATCGGTTTCAGAGGGACTTTTGACGACTCTGCATTGTTCCCCTTCGACTGGTCATTCGGCGTATTGTCTTTACGATACCCGTCAAAATTACTTGGTGGCTTCGGAAAATTCATGGCGCTGGCAAAGAAATATTGGTAAGTATGGTCCTCTGGAAAGACGGCACTCTAGCACAAATTTATTGTAACACAATACTTTTGATCTCAAGATTTTTTTGCACTCTTGCCATTCAGCCAAAAGACACTACTCTGCTTTTACGTTTACGATCCCTATGGCTACGAAAAAATACATTCAGCTGAGTAATGTTGCTCTGCAGGTGGGCACAGACATTTTGTTTCAAGCTCTTAGTCACACGCTACAGGAAACGGATCGACTTGCACTCGTGGGCGTCAATGGTGTTGGCAAGTCCACACTTCTTCGGCATATTGCGCAAAAGACCGAGCCCTATGAAGGAAGCATTACCTACCACGGCGACCCACGGATTGGCTATCTTTCGCAAATACATGACGACGGTGTGGGAACAGTATGGGAATATCTTCTGACGGCGCGAGAAGATCTTCAGCCCCTTCGCGAAGGGCTTGCACGCATGGAAGAACAAATGCAGGCTGGTGACTATGATGAGGAGTTTTTGATTCGATATGGAGAAGTCCAGGAGCAGTTTACTAACCTTGGCGGCTATACCCTCGAGGCAGATATTCACCAGGCGCTCACGGGGCTTAGTTTCGCAAAGGATCTGTGGAATGCACCGCTTTCCCAGCTCTCCGGTGGCCAGCGAACAAAAATTGCTTTTGCGCACATTCTGCTCAGTAGTCCAGATTTTTTGTTTCTCGATGAGCCCACCAACTTTCTGGATATGGAATCGCTGGAATGGCTAGAGCATTACCTCATTAATCACTGGAAAAAGGGGCTGCTCATTGTCTCCCACGATCGCTTTTTTCTGGATGCTGTGACGGATCAGACCCTCGAACTGATTCCCCAGAGCACGCCGGAGCTGTATCACCTTTCCTATACAGAGTACATGCATGAGCGTGAGCGGCGCATGGCTCTTCGCACAAAACATTATGAACATCAGCAGGAAGAGATAATGCGCCAGGAGGAAATTGTACGCAGACTGAAAAGTGGTAGTCGCGCGTCTCTTGCGCAAAGCCGTATGAAAATGCTCGACAAAATTGATCGACTCGAAAAGCCGTATGCCTTTGAAAGCCCCGTAATTACCTTTCGCAAAGCGGAACAAAGCTCTGATCTTATCTTTGAAATCAGTGAATTGTGGATTGGCTATGATATAGAAAAGCCACTTTTCATCATTCCGCATATGTCAGTTCTTCGTGGCCAGCGCATTGTGCTTCGCGGTGCCAATGGATGTGGTAAGACCACCTTGCTCAAAACCCTCATGAAAGAACTGGACCCGCTTGATGGATACGTGGTCACGGGCAAACACATGCATGTGGGCTACTATTCGCAAGTCCTGTCTCATTTACGCAACGACATGAGTATTCTAGATGAAATCATGGATACGGGCATGAATATGACAAGACAGCAGGCACGCGCGTTCATGGGGCGCTTTCTCTTTACAGGTGACGATATTTTTAAAACCATTGGCGTGCTCAGTGGTGGCGAGCGCGCCCGCGTTGCACTGGCCAAACTCAGCGCCATGCCAACGAATGTGTTGATTCTCGATGAACCCACAAACCACCTTGACTATCTTGCCAGGGAAGCACTGGAAGAGGGCCTCAAAGAATACAAAGGCACAATCCTCTGTATTTCCCACGACCGCTACTTTATCGATAAGATTGCCACGCATCTCTGGCATGTCGACCCTATGAGTGGTGAACTCAAAGTTACGGGTGGCAACTACAGTGATTACACGCGCATGAAACAACGCGGGACACTTGCCTACAGCTCCCCTGCGCAGGAAGCTGGGGAGGTGATGCTCGCACAAATAGAAAAAATGGGCGGCCGGGAGACCTGGGAACGCAAAAAGAAAAAACGCCGAAAATAACAAAAAAAGTTGAGCGTTGTCCACCCCAACTTTTTTCTGTTGATGCTTCTATAGTTGTCTGGGAGCTGGCCTATTGTATGTTTTTCTCGGCACTTGTCAATGTTAGGCCGCCAGCCTCCATGAGGATATCAATAGAGCCTCCGATTTTCTGTGTAATGTAGTTGTCGTTTCTATACCGAGGATATACATCACGCAAAGCGCACGCTATAGTAGCCACGACCGTAATAGGTAAGGGAAATTTGTCATGCCCGGATGTACAGACAGGAAAGTTGCGACTAATCGACTTATACTCTGCTCCAAGGGACTCCTCAAAGAGCGATATAGATGCCCAAATGGCGCAGATTGTCGTATAGAGCTGACTGTATTCTTTGAGATTTAGGGTTACAGGGGCATAGCTGCATTGCATGTTTTCCTGAAACATCTCCATAAAGTTGTGGGAAACGGAGCGGATCATTGCTTGCGTTTGCTTCATCATCCTTGGAGTATTCTGCTCTCTTTCTTCTCTATTTTCAATCACGTCCATAACCTGTGCAGATGAGGTAAATCTGCACCTTTCTACAGCACAATTACTTTGTGTCAACATCTTGCACTTTTTTCGCGGGCGGTCGTCTTCGCGCTGGACGGCGTCGTGGTGGACGCTTCGCGTTGTTTTCAACGGGTGCCTTCACTGGTGCTGGCGCCGTCTCAACTTTTACTGGTGCAGAGACCGTCACATTTTGCCGCAGCTTTGGCATAACCAAGAGCTTTTTATCCGCAGGGGCAGGTTTTGCAGATACTTCATCTTTTAACTGCTCCAAATCAATATATTTATCCGCAGCATTGATGAGTTCTTTCGCAACCGACCCCTTTGCACTGACCACAAGGACTTCTTTGCCATAGGTACGCAGCAGTTCCAGTGCACGTTCAAAATCACTGTCACCGGAAAAAAGAATCACAACATCGTAGAGATCGCGGGTATTGAACATATCCACTACCATTTCAATATCCACATTCCCTTTGCGAATCATTTTATCTCCAGCCCGTATCAGTTTGACAAGTTTACGACGCACTGTGTACCCCTCAAGGGCAAGAGCATCGAGAAACTGATTTTTTTCCTCATAATTCTCTTCATTCGATGGGTCCACCACCGTGTAGTAGAATGCATTATAAATAGAATAGTGCTGGGCGAAAAAGGCGTAGAGTCGCTCAAAATCAATGGGCCAGCCATTTTTTTGGGTAAAGAACAGGTTTTCAGCGTCGAGAAACAACGCGGCAATTTTTTTCATTTGGTGGGTTATAAGGGCGGAAAGCTCGCCGGGGCATCAAAAATCATCGTAACAGCCTGGGCTCTTGCAAAAACATGCTTAAAGACAGACGTCAGCGCTTCTATTTCCGGTAAATAGACAATGACATGGTAGGAATCACGCTCCTTGCTCAGAAAATAATCTTGGAAAAGGGACACCTGATTTTGATCTTCTGCTACAACGAGAATCGTTTCAAACTGCTCGATACGTTCTTCAATAAGTGCTTCAAATCGAAGATAAGGGCCCACACCAATACACAAATATGTAGAGGAGGGTAGGGTCAGAACAGCATCTATATCACTACGCAGTTCAAAGGGGCGCGCCCAGAAAAGCGTCAAGGGCCCATGATGATCTTCCAGAAGCGGAAGAGCACCATAACCTGTCGTAATAACCTTGGGGTCAAGGAGCGTCGTGATATCCAGCCAGGACAGGGCTGCAAAAATGCCCTCTTGGCGAAGGAGCGTACTGGTAGGCAAATCAAACACGGGCAGCGTCACTTGGGCATTAGGCATACTTCCCTGTAACAGTTCCCCCTCGATGCTCCAATGTATGGTGCTTACCTGTGAACGGCCAAAACTAAAATGGGACCGTACAGGAATATCTTCTACGGTCAAAAGAACCGTATCTTTGGACACTTCGCCGAGGTCATTGTTATAAAGAATAGTTTGGAACGTCGGTGTCGTGCGAACCTGGCTCGTTAAGTAATCACGCATTTCGGCGCAGGTATCGACATCTGGGCATTGGAGATCAGTCAAAATGAGTGTTTGCACATGATGCTTTGCAAGCGAAAACTGGCGTAGCTGGCTTAGCGTCATTTCGATAATGATCACCGACTTTTGCTCCATGGGGTGCTCGAAGGTCTTCTGCTCAGCAATAAACGCACCGTAGGAATAGGGCCGTAGGTGCATTTGAGAGTTTTTCCCGGAAAGAGCGGCAAGTTCTGTAGGACGGAGCGATTGAGAAAAGGCCACAACATTCATGCCATGCTCCGGCAAAATTTCCAAAAGCGTTGCGACTGCAAAAAGCCTGCGCGTTGAATCCCCCGCTATGACGATAACCTCTGCAGTGGTATGAAAACCGCCATGCGACCTGATTGATGGAGTTGATGTGCTCAAAAAACAACCATTAGTATTTTCATCAATAAGTATACCATAGACACTTTTGCTCCTCATGCTTTATACTTGCCCCTTAGTGGGTTTATGGTGCTTGGTATCTTGCATTTTTTCCCAGTGCACCGTACAATAACCCTGATACACATAACAACGAGTTTATGGCAGATGATCAGCAGCAGACTACGCAAGCATCAGAGGAGAGTAATCAAGCTCCCCAGAATATACAGAGTGGAATGTCCACTGGAGCATCCCCGGTAGGTACCGGTGGTGGTGCCCAGCAAGGCGATGGTTCCGCAGCACAAACGGATGAACAAGAGGCAGATCGCCGTGTACAGGAGTTTTTAAAAAGTACTCCACCACCAGAGCCTCGCGGAAGTGCCTATAAGCATACGGAGGATTTCTCTACTTTCGCAACAGCCGTTGCACTACCTGGTCACACGACCATTTTTGATGAGAAGTACTTTCTCTACCTGTTTGCTGGCTCTCTCGTCCTTTCTCTTCCTGAAAAAAAAGAAATTCTAGGCCGTATTCCACAGCTCTCCCAATTTCAAATTGATGAGCTTATAAAAATTCTTGAAGAGGAAAAACAGAAGTTTGATCTTCTTGAAAACGAACACCCGGAACAGATTCAGAAAATGCGTGTCGAAACCAAGCGAGACTGGGATATTCTCGAAATGGAAATTCCTAAGCAGGCCGCTTCTGAAAACGCAAACAATGAAGCGGAGGAGATTCGCAAAAAACTTGGCCTTGCGTAACATGGGTGCAAACACCACCCAATTTTGTGCTCTGATACGAACACCCCAACGGCTCGATGTGCTGCTTGCGGGTGTTTTTGCAGAACATTCTCGTAGTCAGACAGGCAAGTGGATTGCTGAGGGGGCCGTAGAGGTAGACGGCAAGTTGATGCAGAAATCAGCCTATTTGGTGCAGGCAAAACAAATCATTTCCTGCAAGACCCCAGAGCATGCGCCTACGAATGTTCTTCCCAATACTGAGCTCGACTGCCCCGTGCTTTTTGAAAATGCCAGCTGCATAGTTGTGAATAAACCTCTCGGCATGCTGACGCATCCAACGGCAGATCCGGCGTCTTTTCATACCTCCGTTGCCAGCTGGCTTTCTGCGAGGCTTGACGGTAAGAAAGATGCGCCAACACTCGGCGCCCGGCCAGGTATCGTCCATCGTCTCGATAAGTGGACCAGTGGTGCACTGCTGCTAGCAAAGTCTGATGCAGCCATGCGATGGTACGCAGAGGCATTTGAACAGCGGTCCACGACAAAAATATATCTTGCTTTAGTCTGTGGGCGGCTTCCCTATCCCAAAGGACGAATCGACTCACCCATTGGGCGTGACCAGGTGAGAAGAATAGCTATGGCGGTTACCTCGCTAGGAAAAAATGCCATCTCGGAATACACCGTCCTTGCGGAAGGGAAGTTAGGCTCTGAGACCGTTTCTCTTGTGCGCGTGCACATCCATACGGGAAGAACTCATCAGATTCGCGTGCATTTTGCCTCCATTGGCCACCCGCTTGTCGGTGATGAGGTGTATTTTACACGCATTACTCACACCCTGCTCCGAGGGCAATGGCTCCACGCAGCGCATTTAGAAATTCCCGATATGGATACGAAAAAGCTGCTGGTTGTTGATGCGCCACTACCACCGGTTTTTACGGAAATTCTCCGTGAAGCGTCCATAGAAGTTCCTACCATCTAATACCTGCCCATGCTTCGTCATACAAAAGAACAACTGGTGACCTCCTTCGTTTTTCTCGTATTTTGGAGCATCCTCGGTACCATGATGTATATGTTCCTGCTGTTTCCTCAAGTCCATACGCGACTCACAGATTTACTGCACGACGAACAGGCCACTTTGCCTACTCACGTCACTCTCGTGGGTATTGATCAGAAAAGCCTTTCTTCGGAATCAGAGGGCGGGCTGGGTCGATGGCAAGATTGGCGACGGTCGTACTATGCAAAAACCATCGAGCATCTTCGGGCAGCTGGGGCGACGGTCATAGGCGTCGATGTCTTTTTTTCCGAACCCTCTTCGGAAGGACAGGCGAAAACCATCAAGAATTTTCTTGAACGCCAAGGTATTCCCTTTGATAGCGAAAGCGTTTCTGCCTTTGCCGAGGAAGAAGATCGTGCGCTTCGGTCACAGATTGAAGGCAAAAATGACATCGTCTTGGCGGCGGATGCAACAAAAGGGATGCCTGCACTGGTGCCTGATGCACGCATAACCGGCAGTGGTGCCATGCTTGGTAGCGTTACTCTTGTGGAAGACAGTGATAATATTTTACGCCGCGTCCCCTTATGGACTGGCAGTGCAGTGGTTCCCCACTCCTTTGCCTTTCGACTTTTTCTCGCATGGACAGGTGCAAAAGAAGGTGATTTTCGCAGAGAGCAACAGCACATTGCCTATACAGGGCCACAGCTACGCAGTATGGGATCTGGCACCAAATTGCCGCTCTGGAATTTCACGACGGATACAGAAGGAACCCTGCCCGTTCGTTTTCGAGGTGCTCCACTAACGAGGTTTCCTCTGATTTCCTTTGTCGATGCGTACAACAACGCTTTTGACCCGTCCCTTGTGGCCGGTAAAATTGTTTTAATCGGAGAAGTGGATGCAGGTCTCCACGACAACGTGTATACGCCTGTTTCCTTTGGCCAGAAGCGCCCTGGAGTTGAGGTGCACGCTCAGGCACTTGAGTCGCTCATCAATAACGATACCACCACTCCTGCCCCTATTTGGTATCATGCACTTTTCACCGCCGTACTCCTGATGGTACTCCTTGTGGTCGGCATGAAGTTTGGAGCCGTTTGGGGGGCAGTTATGCTCTTCTTCTTACTGGCGAGTGAATTTTTCTACACACTTTGGGCCTTTGATGCGAGTCGACTGACCCTGAGTAGTTGGTACATTGGTCTCGCACTGGTGGGCACCTACGCAAGTCTTCTCGTGTACAAGCTTTTTCTAGAACAACGTGATAAAAAGCAGGCAATAAAAGCATTCTCCCACTATGTCAGCGACAAAGTAGCCAACATGATGATTCGTCAGCCCTCGCTGCTTCGCCTGGGTGGTGAAAAACGGACGCTTTCCGTGAGTTTTACGGACATTGCGAATTTCACAACCATTTCGGAACAACTGACTCCAGAGCAAATCAGTGACTTTTTGCGCATTTATCTCGAGCGCATGACCAATATTGTGCTTTCTGAGGACGGGACCCTCGATAAATACATTGGTGATGCCTTGATGTGTTTATACGGCGCCCCCCTTGCCTTTGACGATCATGCACTGCGCGCTTGTCGTGCGGCACTTGCCATGCATGCAGCGATTCCTGATATTCAGCGTGCACTTCCTATGACGCTTCCTCCTGACCTCCCCCTAGCAATTCGCACAGGAATAGGTACAGGTGAAATGGTCGTCGGAAATTTTGGTTCCCAGAAGCGCTTTGACTACACCGCCATTGGAGACACTGTAAATACGGCCTCTCGCCTCGAAGGCGCAAATAAACAATATAGTAGCCAGATTTGTGTAAACGAAGCAACGTACCTTGCGGTGCAGGATGCCTGCGTTTTACGTACGCTTGATATTGTTCGCGTGAAAGGCAAACACCAGCCCGTCAAAATTTATGAACTGCTGTCCATGCGGGATGCAAGTAGCACCATGATGGAAAAAATGAGTGAGGAATTCGAGCGAGCATTTCTCCATTATCAGGGGAAGGATTTCCTCACGGCTCGTGATGTTTTTGAGTCTATTCATGCGACCTTTGGCGATGCAGTTTCCGCCATGTATGTCCACCGGTGCAACACCTATCTGGAAAAGCCACCTGCAGCCTCGTGGGATGGTGTATATGTCATGACTTCGAAGTAGTATAAAACTATATATTTTATTTGACGCAATAGCATAGGATACGGTACACTACTTAGTGCAGAAGGTCGCAATACACCTGTCGTTGTCCACTTGCATATCTGTGGGGTATGTGAGGACGGAGATGTAAAGCGAGCGATACCTTGAATGTCTAAACAGCGTTCACACTCCAAAACAATTGGCGACATGGTAAGCAGACGAGAGAACCCTCGTACTGATGATGTCTCCGTTGGGAGGGATACCACATGATTCTCTTTATTATCATAGGTGGTAGTGGGTCGCAGCCTTCTGTTTTTTTAATTGCCGTCTTCTGTCGAGACCTCTCCACCTTCGGAGAGGATACTTTCTAGAACGCGCCAGGCAAGCATGGCACATTTGACGCGAGAGGGATAGTCGCGTACTCCACCAAGGATTTCCAGACGACCGGGAAGACCCTCTAAGGGTTCCGCAGTGAGGTGGATCGTCAGGAGTTTCATGAGTTGCTCCGCTTCTTCCACAGTTTTGCCTTTAATTTCTGAGGTCATCAATGAGCAGGAAGCCTGGGAAATAGCACAGCCCTCACCGACAAAGGCAACATCCGTAATGCGGTTTCCTTCCATGTGGAGCATGAGTTCGAGTGCATCACCACAGAGGGGATTTTTCCCCGCACCATGGTGCGTCGGATGCTCGAGGCGGCCAGCATTACGCGGGTGCTTCGCATGTTCCAAAATAGTTTGCTGATAGAGGTGAGAAAGAGACATGAGCGTGTTTATGCAAAAAGATCCACGGTTTTATGGAGAGAGGCAACTGCTGCATCGATTTCTTCCGTGGTGGTGTACAGGGAGCAGGAAATGCGTGTGGTTGCAGGTATGCCAAAACGCTGCATGAGCGGTTCCGCACAGTGCTGCCCTGTACGCACACAAATATTATCACTATCCAGAATGGTCCCGACATCATGAGGATGCACCCCCTTCAGAGTGAAAGAGAACACGGGAACTCTCTGCTCCGCCGTACCCAGAAGCTGCAGGCCGGGAACTACCTTGAGGGCTGATAGGGCGTGCTTCGCGAGCGACGCCTCGTAGGCGGAAGCCACCTCCCAGGAAAGTTCGGAAAAAAATGTGAGGCTGCTACCCAGGCCCAGAACGCCTGCAATATTTGGCGTACCTGCTTCAAAGCGTGCAGGACCAGAGCGGTAAGTGATGTGATCAAAACTGACTCGCTCAATCATATCTCCCCCACCTTGCCAAGGTGGCAACGTTGCAAGAAGGTCTTCGTTCATATAGAGAACTCCCGTACCCGTCGGTGCGAAAAATTTGTGACCTGTCCAAACGTAGGCATCCACACCCAGGGTTTGCATGGCGAGGGGCATGTGCGGTGCTGCTTGAGAGCCATCCACAATCATGAGGGCGCCAACGCGATGTGCGGCTGTGGTCATGGCAGCTATGGGATTTATCGTTCCCAGCACATTCGAAACATGGGTGAGGGCCACAACGCGAACCCGTGGGCTCAGTAGTTGTTCATAGGCCGTTTGATCGATGGTGCCGTCGTCCAGCACAGGAATTTCCCTCAGCTCCGCCCCCGTTCGCTGGCATGCCATGAACCAGGGGACAAGATTCGCATGGTGCTCCATTCCGGAAACGAGCACCACATCGCCCTCCCTTAGAGGTATGGTATAGGCGAGGAGGTTAAGAGCTTCCGTTGCACTGCGTGTAAAAATGATTTCCTCTGAGTTCGCATGCATGTAGGCAGCTGCTTGATCGCGAACATGTTCATAGGCAGCGGTTGCTGCTTCACTCAAGCGATAGACACCTCGATGAATATTGCTGTATTCATGCGTATAAAAGGCCATTTCTCGTTCTATAACCGTGCCCAGTTTCTGAGCGGAGGCTGCAGAGTCAAGATAGACAATGGGCAATCCATCTTGCTGGGTGTTGAAAAACGGAAAATATTTTCGGTAGGGAGATGTCGTCATGATCCAAGCTGGAAAAGAGATCGAAGGGAAGCGAGGTAATTTGCTTCGCAAGATGCTGGGAGGTGATGGGCAAGTTCTGCCATGTGCCCAAGGGCGAGCAAAGCTTTTGCACGTTGCTCACCAATGCCGCGCGTCGCCATATAGGACAGGAGTTCTGGAGTTGCGTGCCCCATGGTGGCACCATGACTGCAGACCACATCATCGTTGTGAATGAAGAGGCGCGGCACCGTATAGGCCTTTGCTCCCTCTTCCATCAGCAGATGTTTTGTTTCCTGTCTGGCGGACGTTCCCGACGCATGAGGAGCAACATCGGTACGGACATCCACATCCACCTCTGCGCCAGAAAACACCGCACTCCGAAAAATTTGCATGCTGGACGCGTTCTTTTCTTTATGCACCATGCGGGTAGACAAAGAAGTATGCCCCGTCTTTTGCACCATGAGAGCACGAAGCGATGCGTGCGCACCCTCGAAGATTTCACAGGTAATTTCCTCTCTAGCACGGCCCGTTGGCGATACGGTACGGATCATACGAAGTTTTGCGTTAGCATGGACGGTTGCCTGTACCCCACGAAGAGATGTTGGCGCATGCGCGTTTGCAAGCAAAGCACAATCGAGAGAAGAGGATTCTTCGAGGACCAGTTCGAGGGAACTGAGGTGCAAATGATTCTCTGAGAGCGCACGGTCTTCTAATATTATGGACGCCTGAATACCGCCCGCAACTTCGATGCGTAGAGACGAACAAAGAATCGCAGGGCGCAGTGCATCACATATCCATCCAAGGGAAAGCGGTGTTTTTGGAGATGCCGTTATGCGTACAACAAGAGTTGACGTGAGAGCACGGGCAAGGTCGCTGAAACTTGACGTGTCCGCCGCAAGGGGTGCGGGGTTTTCGTGGGTAAGGTGGAACTCAGCATGTTGAGCCCGAGGAAGCAGCCCACCATTCCATAGGACAACATCATAAGGCACATCCAGTGCTGGTAGTGTGAGGGAATCGTCAAATATCAGGAGTTCTCGTTCCTGTGCTAATAACTGCCGAAGTCCTGCATGGGCGTAGCCCTCCGTTTTGATCGTGGGCATGATAAATGAACCACCACTCCCTTCTCCGTGCTTTTTGTGTAGTGCGCGCACTACTGCGTCGAAAAAGTTCATGCGTTCTGGTCAATAGCAGCTTCATATCCTTCCCGCTCAATTTGACGTGCCAGGGCCATATCGCCAGAACGAACAATGCGCCCGTTGTGGAGAATATGTACGACGTCAGGCTGCAGCTCTTCGAGCACGCGTTCGTAATGGGTAATCACAAGAAAGGAACGATCTGGTGAGCGCATATCTCGGATACTCGCAGCAATCGTCTTTAGCGCGTCCACGTCGAGACCTGAGTCCGTCTCATCGAGAATACAGAGTTTTGGTTCTAAAAGCAGCATTTGTAGAACTTCGTTGCGTTTCTTTTCCCCACCGGAAAATCCGTCATTCATATGCCGTTCTAAAAACGCCTCGGATAGATGCACTTTTGCTAACATTGGACGCAGCAGATCGCGGAGTTCGAAGGGGTCAATCGTGGATTTCCACTGATACTTGCGAATTTCGTTGAGGGAGGTGCGCAGGAACTCCTCCGTCGTGACACCAGGAATGGCAGGCGGATACTGAAAGGCGAGAAACAAGCCTTCCCGAGCGCGGACCTCCGGTGAAAGTGCAAGCAAGTCCTTTCCAGAAAATTGTACATCTCCTTTCGTCACCGTATATTCGTCGCGACCTGCGAGCACTGACGCAAGGGAGGTCTTCCCTGCTCCATTTTGTCCCATAATTGCATGAATTTCACCCGGTTTCATGTGGAGTGATATGCCTTTAAGGACTTCTTTCCCGGCAATAGATGCGTGGAGTTGATGAATATGAAGCATAAGATTTGATGATGTTTAACCGACACTCCCTTCAAGGGAGATCGTGAGTAGTTTACGGGATTCGACAGCAAATTCCATGGGAAGCTGATCGAGGACGTCACTGCAGTAACCGTTGACAATGAGCGCTGTTGCATCTTCCCGACTAATGCCCCGCTGCTGCATGTAGGCGAGAAGCTCTTCGCTGACCTTTGATGTAGTTGCTTCGTGTTCAATGCTACTGGAAGCCGCAGAATCCTCGAGATACGGTATAGTATTGGCGCTGCATCCATCACCGATGAGAAGGGAGTCACACTGCGAAAAGTTGCTCGCACCCGTTGCGGTCGGCATCATACGCACTAAACCTCGATAGGTATTGTTGCTTTTGCCAGCGGAAATCCCTTTAGAAATGATGCGACTCTTGGTTCCCTTCCCTATATGTATCATTTTCGTGCCTGTGTCCGCCTGCTGCATGGCTCGTGTGACCGCAACAGAATAGAATTCGCCGCTACTATAATCGCCTTTTAGGACAACAGATGGGTACTTCCAGGTGATGCTGCTACCCGTTTCTACCTGTGTCCAGGAAATCTTGGCAAAATCTTCAGCGAGGCCACGTTTGGTCACAAAATTGTATATGCCCCCCTTTCCATTTTCGTCGCCAGGATACCAGTTTTGCACGGTGGAGTATATTATTTCTGCCCCCCTATGGGCAACAAGCTCTACCACAGCGGCATGCAGTTGATTTTCGTCACGTTGTGGCGCCGTACACCCCTCCAGATAACTGACATAACTCCCTTCATCGGCGATGATCAGTGTGCGCTCAAACTGGCCGGTCCCCGCTGCATTGATGCGGAAATAGGTGGAAAGATCCATTGGGCATCGCACACCCTTCGGAATATATACAAAGGTTCCATCCGTAAACACTGCACTGTTGAGGGCCGCGTAGTAATTGTCGGTCACGGGAACGACCGTACCGAGGTACTTCGCCAGCACCTTCGGATATTTGCGGATTGCCTCACTAATAGAACAGAATATCACGCCCGATTTGCGCAGTCGCTTTTGAAAGGTCGTTGCCACAGAAACACTATCTACAACTGCATCGACGGCCACATTGGCAAGTTGTTTTTGTTCATCAAGCGGAATGCCGAGTTTTTCAAAGGTCGCCAAAATTTCCGGGTCGACCTCATCGAGACTCCCCAGTTTTTTCTTTTGTTTGGGCGCTGCATAATAAATGATCTCCTGAAAGTCTATGGGTGGATACACCACATTTTGCCATGTGGGTTCTTGCATTTTTTGCCAAGCACGAAAGGCAGAGAGGCGCCACTCCAGCATAAAGTCGGGTTCCTGTTTTTTGGCAGAGATCAGGCGAATAACCTCTTCCGAAAGACCTTTTGGAGCGAGATCTTCGTCGAAATTTGAGGTGAAACCGTAGGCGTAATCCTCCGTCGTTGCTTTCTGAATGATATCCTTTTCGCTTTGCATACAAGAACATATATTACCGTCAATTTGTACCATATCTACCTGCTAAAGCAATGCGTAAATAGAATCCTAATAGTATATTTGACAAACCGTACTTTATATTGACTTAAAGAACAATATACGTAGACTTCTGTGGATTCGACCTTTGACAGATAGGAGAAAGATTATGACTCAAGCTGATACGCCTGAATGGCATGCAGTGAAGAGATTCTCGAAAGAGAAAAAAATGAAGCGTGCCACGCTTTATGCTTTGCTCGAAATTCCTGCGAGGACCATGCAAATGCAACTGACAAATCAAACGTTGACTCCAACGTCAAAGGCAAGATTGTACCTTCTCACAAAGGCAACAATTTTTAAGCCCATGACAGATGAAGAAAACATTGAATTTGCTCGGCAGCAAATGAATCCTCCAGAAGGCATAATACCCTTCATTCAGGAATCGACAGCAATATCCGGAGATTCAATGGAAAAAATACGTTCGAGCAAGAAACAGCTCATACGTGTTTATCTTGAAGAACTCATTGGAAAAGAAAATGGTTCGTTAGAAACTCTGCAAAGCATTTGGCAACTTTTGCCAGCAAATGACTTTAAGAAACCTAATGAGCAAATTTTTAAAGAAGATGTGCGTGAGACGGCCAAACTTATCCGTCTTTTAACTGCACATCTGCAATATTATGCTATGCATGAAAACGAAAACCTGCGGCATGAGATTCATGCCTATCTGGATTCGAGCATGTCACAGCTTACTATCGCATTCGAGTTATTCAACAAGGCTTACCCCTTGGTTGCACTCGGAAACTTGCTCCGCCATCGGCAGGTGCAAGAATTGTTTCTACAAAAAACATTGAAAGAAGAATAGGAGAAAGATTATGGGTGTAGTTGCGACAGATAAGCGTTTCGAAATTGAGATGGGAATTGATATTACTGAAGTGATGCGGACATATATCCGCAACGTCGCTTCGGGAAACGATGCCATCTACCAAGCAATTCGGCAAGCGCTAGAAAACGTTGTCGATGCAGGCGGAACCTATCTCAAGATTTTACTCGATGAAAAAACCAAAACCATTACATTTATCGACAATGGTTGCGGCATGGGTAAAAAAGAACGTACCGGGTTTCACTCCCTGCACAAGGGATCGAAGGATGGTATCAATACCATCGGTCGAAATAACAGTGGACGTGTGGCATTCCTCGCTTTGGCCGAAAGTGTCACAGTAGTATCACGCACGATGGAAAATGGAAAATTAACATTGTTTGAGTTTCCGTTTTCCCTCGATGTCTTTAGTAAAATCTTTGAAGCTGCCGCTTTGAAGAAAACCATCGATATCGCCCCCATCAAAGCTCACGCTCTGGAAAAGCATATCGAAAAAACCGGTACAGTCATTGTGCTGGAAGGTGTGAATTGGGATAAGGTACACGGAATTCAATATCTCCGTCGTAACCTGCCAAACTATTTTTCCAGAAAATATGCCAAGATGATTCTTTTGAATGGATCCCCACTTCCTGAAAAACAGCAAGTTGGTGAACCATTAATCTATTCCGTGGAACACCCCATTCTGGGGACCATTGATGTGGATCTCTTCCTCGTCAGTGAGATGGATAAAAGCGCCGAGCGCGACCACGAGGTCAGACTTGGAGCGAATAACCCCATTTTTAAGACATGGCAGGTATTCCTGCAGAAATACGTTACCCCTGAACAAATTCGCTTTGTTCCAGTGAAGCTACTCAATGAGCAACTTGGAGGAACGATTTTGATCAAGGGTCTGAACAAGTTTCGCGAACACTCCAGTCACGATTTGCTTGATGAACGCTTTGTTGGCTCAAAAGAGCAAGCAGCACTCATCGACTTTCTGGCAACGGATCTTGGTCCGAAACTTGACGCAGCGTTCCAACACTTGAAAGAGGCGGAACGTCAAGAAGAAGATTTAGCATGGAAGGCAACCATTACGGAAGCCCTCAATCCGATCTTCAAATACGACCCGAAGAAGCACAACCCCCCCGCGGGCAAAGGCTCTCAGTTGGGTGCGAAAGATCTTGTAGAAAAGAAAAAACCTGAGCCGCAAGGTCTCCAGGTTAATCATCGCGAGATTGAGTTACTGCCCGGCGAAAACCAGATTTTTGAAGTAACGCGCAAAAGTGGTACTTCAGGAAAATTTGTGTGGGATGTAACCCAAGCTGGTGGTGTATTTCAACCAAAACCAAAGACCGGCGCATCCATGGTGAATTATGAAGCAGGTTCTACTCCTGGTCATTATAGCCTTGGTGTTGCTGACATGAGTAACCCTGAACTTTGTGCTACCATTAGCATCAATATCGTCGAGGAAAAAACTGTCACCATTAGCCCCAAACGGGTGAAAATACAGCAGGGCAAAAAGCAGGCTTTTCGCCTTGCCAATAGCCCTACTCAAGATGTGCAATGGTCCGTAGAAGGTCCAGGGAAAGGGTTTAGCATCAAGCCTGCAACAGGTTGTGCTATAACCGTATCCATACCGAAAAATGCAGCACTGGCTCAATACCAGTTAGTTGCACGGTATGGGGATAAAGAGGTTCGCGAGACTTTTATAGTCGAGGAACCCCCAAAAAGTGGAGAATACCTCTTAATTGAGGACACTCTCTACATTTTGGAAGCTCCAAGAGGCGGGGAAGATCTACCATATGTGGCCAAAGTCGATCCTGACGCTGGATTGATTCGAGGAACGAAAACGCCTGTTATGTTAGTGAATCGCGAGCATTCGATTATAAAAGGATGTTCGAATAAATACCGCCTACAATTGTTGATTCCAGGACTCGTTGCAGCACATGCAACCTATGCGCTTCAGCGAGATATCTGGAAACAGCCAGAAATGGCACCTCAACGTATGGAAACTTTGCGCCTAAAGGTGACAGAAGAACTCCAGAAACAGTAGGTGCTTCGCCCTCCGAGAAATCGGAGGGTTTTTTTATGTTCTAGTAGATACCATAAACGAAAAAATCCCCGGGTTCTGCCCGAGGATTGTTTCTAATAGCTCCTGTATAGTTGTCATTGGTACATACGTCGTTCATTGACCAGACGCTGTTCGTTTACGAGATACCAACGGATTGCCTGGCGAACCTCTTTTGGAATGTACGGAATATGATCATGCATCACCTCAAGTTGTACACCATTTTCATACCAGAAAGCTGTAGTTCTGAAGAATGTTGTTACCTTACCCTGCGCTACAGTATTGTGTGCCTGAGCTTTACCCCACCGCAAGACAGGCATTTTGACCGAATTAATCGCAGTGACAGGTGCATCCTGTAGTTGATTCTCAGGAACTACATACAAAATGGAATTGAGCGAATCCGTGAGTCGCGCAAGTTCATATGGTTCAAGAATGTTACCAAAAATGGTTCTCGCAATTGAGGATAGCTGCCTTGCAGTGAGACCAAAACTATATGTGGAACGTCCATCATCGACGCGCTCTTGCATAACAGTGAGCAAAAAGTACTGCAACCGGTTGATGGCCAGCTTTTTTCCACCGGGCAAATCCAATGTCATCACGATTTTCGCGAAATCCGTTCGGTTATGTATACCGAAGGTATGCAGAAACAACGTATGGATTCTCTCTGACATCTGTATTTCACCATCTACAACATGGAGATCTAAATCTACCTCCTCCACAAGTTGCTTTTCCTTCGGCGGAAGTACTTCAGCTAACTCCTGAAGCGTTCTGAAGGTTCGTTCTGTCTTTTTTGGCGTATTCTTTTTTGGCAAAACTACATGTTGCTTCGCAGGTGCAGGTGATTCTAGAGAAACCACCACCTCCGCTTTAGGTTTCTGGGAGAAGTCCATACGACTTTCCAATTTCATGAGGATCACCTTATAGGCTTCGATAATTTTGAAGGCGGCATTCCAAGGATCCTCTGACGAAACATTCAGTTTTGTAATAAGCTTTTCACTAAGCAATCGGTATTTACTAAAGAGGGTCATGGCCACCTCAATGAGCTTCTGCTGTTCATACAGTTTGTCTCGGGTGTTTGAGTCTGCAAGATGTAATTGCTGTCGATCTGCATCAGTATAAAGCCCCTCGGTTGAGATACCGTAGAATGTTTTCCTGACTATATGATCAAAGTTTGCAACTTGATTAGAGAGATCTTCACGAGACGCAATTAACTCTTTGAAGACATCTGTGTTTTTTGAAAGATGATGAAACAAATGGATATCATTATGCAATTGCTTCATCAACTGCTCAGATTTCACAAGATCTTTATAGGGCTGCAAATCTTCATAAGTGAGAGATCGAACGTCCAAATCCTGTGCGTACTTCATAAGCTTCTGCACCTGAGCCACTGTGTTGACAATTTCAACACTGCGCGCATTTAATCGCGCCTCAGTTTCGATGATACTGACCATGTGCTTGTAGGTAACGGCATTTGTTTCATGATCTTCGGTTTTGCCTAAGATAAATTCAAGTTTTTGAATCTCATCACTAATAGGATGTGTTTCAATGGATGCTCGTTGTTGCAGTACAGATTTATACATCTCTTTTAGTAGAGCGTGTACTTGCCTGAGGTCCGGTGTAAATTCTTGCAGCACCTCTTCTTCCCGCTCTTCGTTCTCAAGAAGGCCATCTTCCTCGATCACTGTGGTGTCAGAAAGTTCAGTATATTTCTCGTCATCACGAATTTTTGCAAGAGTCGTAAGCATTTCCACAATCTCCTCCGTGGTACGAAGAGGCATGCGAACATGAAACTTTTCATTAAGTTCATCAGCAATTTCTGAAGGTGATTTCCCTTGGTCAGAAAGAATTTCAAGCTCCTGTACTTCAGCATCAGACTGCCATGGGAATGGTTGATCCGAATCGAGATAGGCCTGACGTTGTTCCGTAATGAGTGACAGAATTTCATCCGAAGTGGCGTTCACAAACTCACCATCATACTTGCCATTGAAGGTTTCTCCCTCAAGTTGCATGTAGGACATAAACGTTTCACCCACTTTACGGAAAAGTTCACCACCTGCTTCCTGCATGCTTTGCCAGGATTTTCTCTTTGTCAATTCGTGGACATTTGCAACAAGACCCTCTGAAAAAAGTGCATTAAACTCACTAGGAGTAACAGGATTCTTATGCAGAGCTAATTCATTGAGAATTCCTATTTGAAGATCAACGAGGATTTTTATTGCCTGATATTGCATGAAGGAAAAGGCATGCAAAACCTCACCAGAGGAGATAGCACTCTTGACCTGCATATGTAATGACATGAGCAAATGACTCTTCATGAGCAATGCATATTCCTCTGTCCGTACATGTTCCACTACTTCCAAGCTACCAGGATCAAGCTCTTCCTCATCGAGGTCTTCATCTGTACTATCGATCATTGAGGCGCTGAAATCGTCAATCGACGGCTGTTCAACGTTTGATACGTGAAAAGTGGACTGAAGTGGTTCTTCCTCCATTTGCACAGGTTGATATTCCTTTGGAACGTATGCAGGTAGTGCTCGAATTCTTCTCCCCTCTTTATCAAGGAGCTCAGCCAAATACGCCTCAATATTTTTGTAACTAACATTGGTTGATGCATAGCGCACTTCACCTGCAAAGTTCGTTAATGTTTTTCGGACAACGGTACAAAATACATCGATGTCTGTCACGACAAGACTTTGTCTGCCAGAATCCTTTGAAATGATGCTTTTAATTGCCTCCCTCGTAGTATCAAGGTATTTCAATATGGTTCCTACGGCAGCTTTAATCTTAGTCGATTGAATCTTATCCTCTCGATTCGGATTATTCCGAAATACACGTCCGGAGCGAACGTAATCGCGAAGAAGTGCATATTCCTCATCGAGACGATTCAAGAGGTACTCTTTCTCAACAACAATCTTTTTTTTTGCCTTCTTTGGCATGTTTGCCCCTCGAATAGTGTTCTTCATGAATAGTTCATAAATTAATTCGCTAATTCTCTACAATATTATATACATTCTGTCAATTTATTATGTTGACATTTTTTTATTTTAGTTTTATATACTTCCGCTTTTGATCATACAAAATGAGGAGAATGATTAGGTATGTTAAAGATTACCGAGTTTATTTCTGACTTTTTTGTCCGAGAGGACATGAATGTAATAGAAAAGAGAGTCATTGAGCGTGATTCCGCTATCTATGATGCAATCTACTCAGAATTTAACGATCAGGACTCGTTGCCTGAGACCTTTGAAATCACACATGTTCAACGGATCCTCTCGCGGCTCATGAGTCAAAATCAGATAGTTGAATTAAGTAATTCGATTATCCAAGAGAAGATGAAGCGATTGAAGCATGCTGAGAACTGGTTTCTCAAACCTCAGTACCAATCGACTATCAAAAAAGAAGGACGTGACGCGAAGTATCTCAAGCATGTACAATATACCTTTGTCCGGTATCTCTGGGACAAAAAAATTTTTACAACAGAAGATCTCTATCGCCACCATGCAAAATACATGCAAAATGCACGTATTATGCCTGTAATGAAGCAAGCGCAGTCACCATCAGTAGTTTCAATGGGCGAAATTGTTACCATGCTGTCAAAGTGGGAACAAACGCTTGCTGACTACAAAGAAAAGATTAAGGGCCTTGAACAGACTGTTGAAACCCTGAATCAGACCAATCATTCTCTTCAAACGAAGATTGAAGAGCTTGAAGGAAATCAGAAGGAACCACAAAGTGTCATGACACCAGAAGAGGTGCAGGATATGGTTGCCAAACAATTTCCCCTTCTCAGAGAACATCTGTAGAAGACGTTATAGCCCTGTGCATATTGCATGGGGTTATTTGTTTGACAAATTTTTTTTATTTAGTATTAGTTGCTTAGATAAAAATACAAAAGGATGGTCGGGGCTGTATGGCAAAAAATTTGTTTTCTTTTATTCCTGGATTTTACTCAACGTTCAATAGCGCGACTAAGATAAGCGACCTCGGTGGTCCCAAAGTCTTGTTCGACTACATAGCAGAACATGTGATGAACGAAGAATATCTCCCGGACAAAAAAAAATTTGGGCTGGTCATTGACTGGGCCAAGGAAAAAGGTGTTTCCATTGACGAGAAAAATCTCCGTAATTGGACAGAGCTTCTCGCCAAAACCTACGGATTTCTGGTGGCTGGAGAGACACACAAACATGCGTACAGGCATTACTGGACACCTAGTAATCCTGCATACAATGACTTTACTGGTAAAGGGATCCGGTATTGTTGGGAAAGACGGGTTGTCCAACTTCCAGAGGGATTTAAACCGACGTCACCGATACACCAATCGGTTCAGAAAACACCGTCTCACCCAAAACAGGACAGTGTCGAAACGATCCCAATCTCCGTCGATGCACTCAAAAAAATTGAGGCTAGACTGAAAGAATCTGAGGCGACAAAGGAGGAGCTTCAACGAATTCTCGAAGTACAAGGTACTCTCGAGGAGAAACTCGGAGAGGCACAAAAGACAATTTCTGATCTCACGGAGGAGATTAAAACAAACAAAGTGTTGCTGGTGACTGCGGAAACCCTTCTGCGAGACACGGAGCAATCAAAAGACCTGAATACTGAAAGCAGAGCATTGCTCAGTAAAGAAATTCAGGAAAAAACTGAGTCCCAGGTGATCCACCTTATGCTGAGCTTTCCGCATATTGCAGATGCACTAGAGACTCGCAACTAGTTTGCACCTTTCGTTTGAGGACCAGTGTATGGTCCTCTTTTTTTTATTTTTCCAATAATATTGACATATTTGATTTCACTAGTAAATTCACACCGGTTCTTTGAAATACATAGAAAGAGGTGACCTGTATGGCAATTGATGTTGAAGTCCATGCACCGGAATCATGGAAAAAATTTTCTCCATTGGAAAGGCAGATTTTTGCATTCTGTACCAAGGAAATTCTTCCGCCAGATTTTGAGTTGCGTGGGTCAGAGTCGTTGATATCTCGATTTCATCGAGCAGGTATCAAGCCAGAAGTATCCTGGGAAAAAAAATGGGAAGAATGCTCTCAACGTCATATTGAAAGTATAGTCTACCTGTTTGGCTCTGACGCGATACGTCAGTGCTTTGACCTTGCGGATACAACACTACTTCACCCCATGCTTCTTGAGATGATGGAGAGGCGGGCGAGAGCAAATACGGTTCTCATCAAGGACATTGCTGCAGTTCCCCGTAAAACGGAACTCCTGCGAAGTCTTACAAAGAACGATAAAGCATCGCCTGTCGCAATTCAGCCCGTAAATTTTCTCGCTCGACTCAGTGGTTTTAAACTCACCTCTGAAGAGAAGATCATTTACGACAAAGTTGCAAGCCTATTCTTGCCTGGTTTTATTTTACCGGGGAAAAAGGAATTGGCTCAGCGGTATCCTGAGGTTCTTGCAGAACTACAGGAATCAAACATAGTTATGAGTGCTGGTTCGCTTCAAAAGCGTATCGAGTACTTTGAGAAACTTGCACAATTTCCTGGATTACGTTTAAGTGAACAACGAAAACTTTGCAGGAAAAATGGCCCGTTTCAAAAACTTTTGCATGCGAAAATAACGACTCCAGAATCGTTCGCGGCTTTGTGCCAAACAGGTATTGAGGAGGAAACACCTGTCATAGAGCCCGCCGATACGCAGAACCCTGATGAATTGGCGCAACTGAGGAAACTCTTTGCTCAGCTCAACCAATGCATAGGCACTCTTGTAGAGGAGAAGGAAACGCTCGCAACGCACTTTCGCGAGTTCCAAGATGCTGCAAAACAAGAGGAGGAAAAAGCAGCAAGAGAACTCAAAATTGTGAAGAAAATGCTCTCACAGAGCCGTGAGCAAGTGGAACAACTCCAAGAGATACTGGATGCCGAGCGAGAAGCATCTCAGACACAGATACTGTCGCTGGAAAAAGAAGTACAACACTGGAAGGAGGAAACTCAAGCAGCAGAAGAACTGCTGTTTAACACAGAAGAAAGAAAGGAAACAAAGATATTGAGTTCTTCTGAGGATTCAGAACGTATACTCGAGCAACTGCGTCATGTCGCACCTCGTGTGATACAAATGATACTCCCTTAAGAACCAAGGCCTGTAGCGTAAAGCTACAGGCCATTTTTCGTTATAGACGTTCGAATATATTGACTATATCATTTTTTATTATATATATGTATTAAATCAAAATACAACTATTGACAATTGGAGGTGTGAGATGGCCAGAAAAGCACTTGGCATCATTAAGCAAGTCGTGGGGTCAGAGCATTGGCGAAACAACGTCATGTCTCTTGATTTCATTCAAAAGCAGCTGAGCAGCAAGGAGCAACTCGTGGACATTCTCCACCGGTTATCCCCATATCTCAACTGGAACGGGTCGTTACAAGACGGAAGGAATTCACTGGACCAGATTCAACAGGAACTCCGAGGTGCTGATATACATATACCTCAAAAGTTTGTGGAGAAACTCATCATTCAATTGGTGAGAATCAGTGAATACAACTCTGAGAGCAATCTCAAGCTCCGTCTTCAAATGCTCCGTAAAAAAAAGGATGACAGCTATGCTTTTCTGCGATTGGTATGTGTATCACCTGACAATGGAGAGGAAGTGATTCCAACTCATCAGGAGGTAGAGAAACCACCGCAAGAAACGCAAATTGAGCTGACCGAAAAGGTGGAAAAGACCCAGGATCCCCCCGCAGACTATATGACTGTTTGGGGACCAATTCTGACACCGGAACGGGCGAAAGTGATCGAGGAAAATCTGATCACTCTTGAAACAAGAGTCGTCGAACTAGAATCGTCACACAACAAAAAAGTTGCAGGGCTCCAAAGTGAACTCTCAAGGTTTCAGTCTGAACGAGACTCTATCAAAAAGAATTTTGATGAGAGTCAACGTGAGCTTCAGAAACTTCGAGAAGACAATGCAGGGCTCGAATCGAGCTTGGCGCAATTACAACAATCATTGCGATCAAGGAAAAAAGAATGGGAGAAGAAAGATCATGATTTTCATGAGTCACTTCTTTCCCTACAGCAGGAGCTACATGATTTACAAAATCAATTAGCAAAAGAATCGGAAGCACATCGGCAAACAAAGGCAAAACTAGAAACCAGCAGCAAGGCAAGCGGTTCGGGAACGAACAATAAGCACCTGATGGAACAAGCTGAAGCACTGTTTCGTCCCAAAAGCTAACGATGAAGAGAGTCCTCCGTGGACTCTCTTTTTTTGTTTTGTTGACTTTTCTGTATTTTAGTATAAAACACAACAAATTACATTTCTGTCATCTATGCAACAACGACCAGACCATACAGAACTTTCCTTTGATAATCTTCGTTCGAAGCCCAGTTCTCTAGAATCTCTAGGTTACGACAAACGCCAAGCAATGGAAGCTCGTATACTTGAGCTGATTGAAGCAAGTCCATATACAGACCCTTCCCCAGAAGAGTTACTGCAATTAATAAGCAGTCATGGGTCCTCCATGGATATCCGTCTTGTTATGGCACTCAGCGATGTCCTTCCTACACTTGAAGACAAACGCCGTGAGCTTTTTGCATGTCTTGGAAGTGAGCAACTTGCCAATATGCCCTCCATTGCGTTTATTCGGTCCCGTATGCTACCCAGTTCACACATTTTCCGACCTGAAGAGGAGGCAGCAAAAGCAACTATTGATGAGGAAATGCCAGCAAAGATCCTACCGTCATACATCTATCTCTCATCAAACGTTGGTTCAAAAAAACCCTTTGCCATTGCTCTCAATTCCTTTGAAACTGCTGCAAGTATTGCTCTGACGCTACAGACAAAAGATACATTGAAGCAAACCTATGCAGATCATGCTCATGCACTTGAAAACAAGACCATTACACACCCCCAATTACAACGCGAGACATTTCGTGCGATAAGCACGGGGCACGCACTTCGCGTACTGTTTCAACGACTCTGCACGGTCCAAGGTTTACATGAGAAACTGCGAAGCCATTTTGACTCCTGGCCTTATCGCTACAATGAAGCAGAATCCCAGCACGCTTTTGCACTGCTGAATAGAGTTGATACATCCCAAGCGACATTTTTTGAACGTGTGGGAACTAAGGTCGTGACAGCGCTCTACCTCGAAAAAAAGGATTTTCGAGCATTGATGCATGAGCGGTTTCCAACCTTTAGTCTTTACCTTCGACCTGAAGATTTTGGAGCCTTGGACATTGAGATCACACTCCGTCATCGTCAGGTGATTGACACCAGTCGACTCCATGCGATTTTTCAGGACGAATCTATTTTTGCGCGTTTAGAAGAGGCCTTGCTTAATGGTGAAGATGAACGGTTGAAAGCAGCAGATCTTCTCACCGAGATTGCTACAAACATACGTATTGGACGAAAAAAACCCTCTCAATCTCTTGATCTCAGACCACTTGCTGAAGCATTTGAACATGTCACTTTAGAGAACTACCGAAAGAAAACCGTTTCAGAGAGAAGAGCGAGCAGTATCTATTATGTTTTTGAAGAAGAAAAACTCAACGCAGTGCAACGTGACGCCTATGCTCTCATAAATAGAGCAACGAGAACAGGTGTATGGACGCAAGAAGTCTGCGATACCTTTATGGAACACGAGCATATCTGGCCACAATGGGCAGAACATCGCGCACAGTGGCTCCTCCTTCGCCAAACCCTTGCGGACCAAGGTGTACCTTTTACACCAAGAAGTGTCTTATCACTTGGAGCAGGGTCTTATGATTTTCTTAAAGCCTACGAGGATGTCTTTGGAGAAGGATCCAATAGTGACTCTATAGATTGGACTTTCACAGACTATCGCACCAATTTGTTGCAAACAGCGAAAATACTTTCTGAACCAAATGTCCGAAAAACTATTGATGCTAGCACACACATCCATACATCAATTCGAGAAGCATTCAGTCATATAGATGCAAACCGTTCCTTCGATATTATCGAGAGTAGCGCACTTGAAGAATTTGCGCACCTAGATGCATCAAGCCAGTCACAGGAAACTGCGACCTTTCTTGCCAATATTGTCGAACACATGAATTTGGGGGGATTTGCAGTTCTTGCATGCCCTGCACCTCTTCGAAGAAAGACACTCGAAGCACTGCAAAAGTATGGCGTGCATCCGATTTGCAATGGAGGAAAATTTCGCTTAACTCCACACGCGAAAAAGTATTTGGAAGATACGATCGACGCCCCAAACAGTTTTGAACTCATTGAGCGGTTTGTGAGTAAGATGCAGTCTCGCCATACTCACGTTATTCTCCAAAAACGTGAGATGAAGGACACTATCGGGTTGCAACAAGCTCTTGTTACACAGGGAAACTGTTTTGAGGAAAAAATCCCTTCCCGGAAGAATCGTGACTTGACCCCGGATATTCGTTTAGAAGATTACGCGCTAAATGATGATGAGCATAGTGCATTATTGTTCGAAATTTTGACCTACACCACATCGGAAGAGGTTGGCTTGATAGCATTGAAGAAAGTACTTGGTCTTACTGAGCATATCGATGAAGTATTACCACGTATTATCCGCATTCTTCAAAATAAAGATAGTCTCTGGGAACAGTGTCTTCTCCTTGTCTTGGATTCCATTGGTGATATCAACGAGGAGATTCGTACGATCTTGCAAGAAGTAATTCAAGCATGTCATGCAGACTTGCAGGCACGCATTGCACAATTACTCGATCAAGATGAGGAAACTTTCCCTATTGAAGTGGAAGATATCGTCGAGAATCAGCCTGAAGAAGTACGTGGAGCTATAGAAATCACTCCTGCGCAGTTTCTCACGGATCGAGCACTGCGTGATATGCTGGAAGTTCACCTCATAATTGAGGGAACTGCCCATCGAGATCTTGAACAACTCAAAATCAGTCTGGCCTATCAACTCCTTGGAGAAGATTTGTTTGAAGTCTGCTATTCTCTGATTATTAAAATGGGGGTCATCCTCACAGCATACCCACTTATTCGAAGAGAGCTTCAGCCCACCTACGATGCCTTTGCAGAACTCTGTTTGAATCAGCAAATTTCTACATCTACAGTCTTCTCAGAAGTTGCCATACTCGACAACTTGAAAAAGCATCAACTCGTTTCAGAAGCATTTATAGCCGCAAACATGGAAGCATAAACATCCTCTCGTGTTTGGTTTGGTGAACACATGGCAGAAGGATGGCTTTTCAACTTCTTGAAAAACACTATAGTTTTTGAGAATGTTACCAGCCATCCATGAAAACCATTTTTCGATCAATCATTTCAGGAATACTTCGTCTACTTGCAAAGAGTAAGCTAGCAAAAAGCAAACCAACTCTTATCGGCATAACTGGCAGTATCGGTAAAACCTCGACCAAAGACGCTGTTGTTGCCATTCTTCGACAGAAATTTCAGGTCAAGGCGGCAGACGGCGGCTACAACACAGAAATCGGCGTTCCGCTGATGATTTTGAATCAGCGATCGGACAACACGAGTAGCGTGGCTTCCTGGGCTCGCATTCTCTGGAAAGCCTTTCTCGACGTCTCACAGGGCGAACACATGGATGTACTCGTAGTGGAAATGGGCGTCGATAAACCTGGAGACATGCGCGAACTGACGAAAATCATCTCGCCAGACATCGCTATTCTCACCAGTATTGCCGCGAACCATATTGCTCCAGGTCAATTTTCATCAGAACAGGATATTCTTCGAGAAAAAACGGGCATCGCGGCACTCCAGAAGAAAAACAACTATTTTATCACGAACAATGATAACCCCTGGATTTTTTCCTATGTGCATACGGGCAGTACCCGCCTGCGGTATGGAGAAGATGGCGCCAATGAATTCGTTGTCAGCAATGTCACGGGTAACGTGCAAGGCATTTCCTTTCATGTCAAAGGCAGAAGCCTCGATCATGACTTTCGTGTACCTATTTTAGGGACATACCATACGTCGGTATTGGTGCCTGCAATTATCTGTGGCGAATTACTTGGATTGACGGGTGAAGAAATTCAGAAAGGTCTTGCTGACTTTCAGCTGCCGAAGGGGCGCCTTCGCTTGCTGCCTGGGGTACATAACTCCACTATCATTGATAGTAGTTATAATGCATCGAAAGCGGCTATGCTCCATGCTCTCGAGCTGGTTGATTCCTTACCTGCACCGCGAAAGATTCTTTGTCTTGGACAAATGAATGAACTTGGTGAGCGTACAGAGGAATCTCACCTGGAAGTCGCCCGCTTGGCGGCGCAAATCGGGAATCTCTTTATTCTCGTGGGACCAGATGCAAAAATCTATGAACAAGAACTTCTCCGCGTCGGTGTGGAGAAAGGTACCGTTCATCATTTTTTGGATAGTCAGGAAGCAGGAAAATTTCTCCTGCCCCTTATTCAGGACGGTGACCTTGTTTTTGTGAAGGGTTCTCAGGGGGGTGTGCGCTTAGAGCGTCTTATTGCTGAAATTCTTGCGGATCCTGCTACTGCGAAAGACGTCTTGGTCCGCCAGGGGCCCGAGTGGCAAAATCGCTAGGTAAACAAACACCTACGCCTGTATACTCAGCCTGATAGATATTCATTTTTCAACCATACTATGATGACACTACCTTCCCTGCCCTTTGATTACAAGGATCTCGAGCCCTTCATTGACGAAGAGACCGTGCACATTCACTACGATAAGCACCACCAGACGTATCTCGCTAAACTCAACGCGGCGCTCGAGGGCACAGAAGCAGCATCCTTATCCCTTGATACGATCATTGCACAGGCGAACTCTCTGCCTAAAGCAGTCAAAAATAATGGCGGTGGTGTTTGGAACCACTCCTTTTACTGGGCCTGTCTTGGAAAAGGAAAAAATACACCTTCTTCCCGCATGATGGGTCTGCTAAGCGCTTCCTTTGGGAGCCTGGAAGGATTTCAAACAGCTTTCATGGATGCGGGTCTTGCACTCTTTGGTTCAGGATGGGTTTGGCTCGAAAAAAATACCGACGGCACTCTGGCCATTTCTACGACGACCAACCAGGATAACCCCATGAATGATCGCGCCTCTGCTCACCTCGTTCTGACCTGCGACGTCTGGGAACATGCCTATTACCTGAAATACCGCAACATGCGTGCGGATTATCTGAAGAATTTTTGGGAAGTGGTGAACTGGGAAGCGGTCGAGGGGTTTTATGATGCGCCCTATACGTTTGGCGCCTAGGAACTTTTTTTCACAAGAAAGGAGACCCGGCGTATATGCCGTGTCTCCCTAATCTTTCATGTTATTATCTGTTTTTTTTGAGAAAGAAAACATCAATCATGAAAGTAAGATTCAGTACGAGGAGACAATTGATAACCATCCAATCGGATTGTGCTTTTGACAAATGTAAAGCATTTGAATCCAGAGCATTGATGCTTATCAAAGCAAGTACACAAAGAGAAATTGCTATGGTTGAGCTCTCAGAGTTCAACCAGGTGGGCAACTTTTCTACCCTCGCCTCACTATCTTTCATAGAACGCACCTCCTTTCCATAAAGATAGGATCCTATGTGAAAGTACAGCAATATGTTATGTAGTCAAATTTTTCCAAAATACTTTTTGCAATTAACGTCGTATTCTTTCACGATACAGATAGGCCCGCCAGGCGTCCCGTGGCCCACGATGCTTGCAAATTGAAGCCACCCGTGTAGCCATCGACATCCAAAACTTCCCCGGCGAAATACAGCCCGGGGATTTTTTTCGATTCCATAGTTTTGGGGTCTACCTCACTCGTCGACACACCTCCCGCCGTCACAAACTCATCTCCAGCGCTGCGACCGATGATGTGAAGCGGAACATGTTTCACAAACTGTGCTATTTTCCTGAGCGATTTATCAGAAGTGCCCACCATGAAGGTGTCACCAGCAACTTCCAGCTCACGGAGCACGCACTCCGCAAAGGATCTCGGCACAAGACTAGTGAGCATGGTCAGCACATGTTTTTTCTGGTCTGTTTGTTTCGCAGAAAGAAAATAGCCCGTGAGTTCCTCGAGGGTATACCCCGGGAGCACATCAAGGAAAAGGGAGAGAGGATGTTCACGTGAGATTTTTTCAAAGGCAACATGAGCGGAGACCGCAAACACTGCGGGACCACTGGTGCCCTTATGCGTCAGAAGGACGGGAGCTGGGTAGGAAAATTTTGTGGGCTGCGTCACGGAAAGAACTGCCTTCTGAAAAGAAACACCCGCAAGATGTTTGGGCCACTCTTCCGCGAGTAGGAAGCTGCTGAGACTTGCTGCGAGGGGCGTTATACTATGCCCAAATTCTTCTGCAAAGGTATAGCCATCGCCCGTGGAGCCCGTACGACGAAAGGCCTGGCCTCCCGTGGTGATAATCACCGCATCTGCGCGGAAGGTTTTCCCTTCCTTCAAGGTGATGATGAATTGACCATTTTTCTGAATCGTCGCTACAGAGGAGCGTAGGTGGACATGCATACCAGAATGCCGCGCAAACAGTTTTTCAAAAGCCCCCACTACATCGGCGCCCTGATTTGACCGTGGGAAAACACGCATATCCGCCTCTACCTTGAGCGGAGTTCCCTGAGATTCAAACCAGGCATACACCGCATCTGGCGGAAAAGCATACATGGCCGTACGCAAAAACCGTGCCCCCCGTGGATAGCGAGTAAGAACTTCTTTGAGATCATGGATTCCCGTCGTCACGTTACATCGCCCACCTCCCGAGATCAGAACTTTTGCGCCCAAATGCGTATTTTTTTCAAACAGATGCACCTCTGTTCCAGGTGCAGTTTGGCAAATGCTTGCTGCAGCCATAAGACCAGCCGCTCCGCCACCAATGATTGCAACGGTCTTTTTCATTTATTCTATAGTCATATCACGACGCGCTACGATCCCAAGAAACCAATCCGTGAGGATACGCAGCCGACCTGGCATAAATCCATACTTCATCAAGTACACGCCTTTCCATAGAACACTCGCCACAAAACCAGAAATGGGTATACCAAACACGAGCCCTATTGCTGCATGCCTGCCTAAACTCACCAGCTCACCCAGCAAGTGCGCCTGGAACGGTTTTGCAACCTTGCCAAGAAGACGCGCTTTCATCACTTTTCCAAAGTATGCCCCTTGTTGCTGTGCAACCTGAGCAAGCATAGGAAGACCGCGCCCATCTTTCGTTGGTACATGGGCAGCATCTCCCAGCACATAAATATGTGCATCTTCTGGAAGATGTAACTCATTGGTGACGGATACACGTCCTAACGGCGTGATCTCTGGCGTAATGTCCACAAATTCAGGCAAATGGGCCCTAACTCCAGATGCCCACACAACCGTGCCTGCTCCAAGCCGTTTTCCTGAGGCTGTCCAGACCGCGCCCTCCTCCACTTTGGTGACCTCTTCCCCCAGGTGAAGTTCCACACCCTTTTTTTCCAGGGCACGCATCGCCTTCTTCTGCAAAGACGTAGGGTACATATCGAGCACTCGAGGCGATCGATTCACGAGGCAAATACGCAAGTCTTCTGGTGCTAACTCCTGATCACAAGCGGGGCAAAGTGTGTCATGCATAAGCGAGGCAACTTCCGCCGCAAACTCAACCCCCGTCGGGCCAGCGCCCACAACAACAACGGTCATGAGCTCCCTACGCTTCGTCAGATCTTTCACGGTTAAGGCTTCCTCATAGCGAGAAATGAGCTGCCGACGAATATGTTGGGCATCCGCAATGGTTTTGAGGGGAAGTGCATATTCCTCCGCTCCTGCAATTCCAAAATAATTGGTCTGTGCGCCTGTTGCGATGAGAAGCGTGTCGTACGGAAGGTTTCCAGCCGTCGTTTCGACAATGTTATCTTTTGCATGTATACGCATAGCCTTTGCCATGACAAACCGAATGCCGTTTTTTGCCGTTATACTGCGCACAGGAACCGCAGGCAAATGTGCCGCAATAACCCCAGATGCAGCCTCATGAAGCATGGGCGTAAACACAAAGTGGTTTTTTTCTCCCAGAAGCGTAACGGAGACCTTTTCCCCCAATTGCCGACGGACGGATTTTGCTGCGTGGATACCAGCGAAACCAGTACCGAGTATCATTACTTTATGAGGATTTTGCATAGAGTTCTAGGTCGTTAATACCTGTACGCTACCCATTTTATGCAGGAAAAACAATAGATTTGCATTCTGCCGTGAAGCACTTTACTATCGCTCATAAGGGATGTGTGTGATACAATGTCCCGACATACAACACAATACCGAGAGATGACAAACATACACACGAGAGAAGACGCAGAAGAGATGTCAGAAGCACTTTCTACGGCTATAGATATCGTTCGGGAGCAGTACATCGATGATGGGCTCGAACGAACTGCCATGATTGCCCTTGATAGGCTTCACCATGACGATCTCAGCACCCTCTTCAAGTTTGCCCCCTTTGACGCCCTCAAAAGTGTTCAAGGACTTGTCGAGACACTGAGTCACAAAATTCTCTCGATCGTTGCAATGACCAAGGAACCTACCCCCCAACTCCTTACCGAACTGCACCTTGTGATCCAGGAAAATATTAGGCGAAATCTCGGTTTTCTTCGTCATAACCTCAATTTGTATGAGGGATTTCGTGATGACCGCGCTCTCACCCTAGAAACACTCATTTCTGAAAAAGATCGCATTTTTGCAGAACGACTCGGAAAATTTACAGGAGATCTTCTGTCGAACAGTGTCCATTGTAGCCCTTCTGAGAACGCACTTCTCGCCCAGCATCGCCCATGTATTGAAAGAAAACTTCTTCCGCTTTTTCTTGATGGAACGATTAAAACTATTAACGATCTCTACTTCTCCCTGCAGCAGTTTGACGTAGATGAGCTTCCCTATAATGTTCGGTTTCTCCTCCGCCGGTTGTTTAATGACATGTTGATTGACGTCAACAAGAACCTTATCCGGGCCATTGATCTCGTGCCTGAGAGAGATATTGCAAGCCCGGAGCACGCACTCGACGTCTGGACAAAACGTCGCAATGCAACTGTGCATAAAATTGATGCGGTGGGTCCCTTTCTCAATTCCCTCATTAACCGCTTGTGGCTCGATCAAGACGAGAATCGTCCGAACCAACTGACCACAGACCTAAGGCCACCTAATGAGCTCCGTCAGGCACTGCTTTCAGAACTGCTTGATGACATGGATGTGGATCGGGTCATGCGCCGATCGACTCTTGCAGCACATACAACCAGTGTTGAAGCCGCGAAAAAAGAGGCAAATCGCCACGCGCACCTCGCACAGCTTATTGCTCTCAAAACAGGGCACAGTTTGTCCATCACGTATTCCGACGTCCTCAAGAAGGTCAGTAACCTTCTGCGGCTTGTGGATATTCAATCGGTAGCGCCAAAAAATAATAAACTCCTCTATGTCCTCTGGAATGATGATAAGAAGCGTAATGAGCTCCACAAACATCCCAATCCAGACGATATTCGCCATGTCCGCCTGCAGACCAATGGTCACAGTCGCGAAGAGAGCCCACTCACACCAACCATGGACGAAGATGGCAATATGGGGAATAACGAGGAAGCGCTGGAGCAATCTCTGAGACGCGCAAAGCACACACCCTATATTATGAACCTACGTACCTGGGTTGATGCGAAAGGTCGTGAAAAAACCTCCCCAGATGGACATCCTTTCATGGTCCACTTTTGTGACATTAATGAAAAACAGGAAGACCCCATTGACGCAAAACTTCGTGGTGATGTGTCCCACATTGAGGAGATTTTTGACCTTGCACGGATGAACTTCTGGCTCACCTACACCCTCGAGGAAATTCTCGCGGATGATGCACTCCATGAAACTATTATGGAGTTTGCCACCGATCTGGGAACCCGTGGAGCAGGGCTCACACTGCGCGAATACAACAAAAAAGAAGATCGATATATTTTGGCACCGGGGGAATTTATGATTCTTTCAAACCTTCGCAGAACAACTTCCAAGAAAAGTGCGGTGAATACCTTTAAAGACATTCGCCTGTACTGCCAGAGCTATGACGGTGTCGGTTTTGAAATTCAAATTGTACCCATCGACATTGCGCTGAAAGAAAAAAATACCGACGATTTCATGAATCATGGATGGCTCGAAGTCATGCGCCAGCTGCGCGTTATTCTTGAGGAGGCGTCCTATATGTACGATCCGGAGATTCACGAGTTGATTCCACGGATACAACACCGCATCTCCTATCTGAGTACTCTGGAAGAGGCGCCGGAAAATCCTTCCTATGCGCCAATACCCCTTCTGCGCCGGGCGACTACTTGACATTTACGACTAAAAGGCGCATAGAAGGTGCAAAAACTTTTTTTGGTACCCATGAAACCTTTAGGACGGCAGAAAAATAGAGGAAATGCATCCACACCCGCGCCCAAGAAAACGCTTTCCCTGCAATCTGATTTTGGCAAACAAATTCATAATCAGATCTATGCACCAACGCCACAACTTAGTCGAGAAGAAGCAGCGATTGGTCTTGCGGTCGACGAGTTTTTTGTCGACCTTCGCGCAAATACCCTTGCGCGTATGTGGGAGGCGCATGGTTTTCTCGATCAACTCTTTGATAGGGGCATTGAAAACGCAGTACGGCGCGTAGAGGAGGATTTGTCGGGTGCGGATATTCGCGTGAAAAATCTTCGTCATAAAATTCGTGTTGGCCTTGTTCGTGGTACGGTTACTTTCGCAAAGACATACCCAAAAGCAAAAAACCAACTGGAGGTTGTGCACACATATGCAAAAGCGCTTGGTGCACAATTTCAACTCTTTCTCGGCAAGGATGATACCCCTCAGACCAAGGAAGTACTTGCCTTACAGGCAGAAACATTTCGCACAACCTTAGACCCGAAGGTTGGTGATGCATCAGCCTTTGAAGAACTGCCCACAGTGGAAGATATTCTCTACAGTTACAAACGTCATTTGGGATCGAGTTTTTTATACAGTAATCCCGAAAAGTTTTTCCGGACCTTTTTGGGCGATCTGGGCGATGCCTCTGACGCTTTTGAAAAACTGTATCCCTTTGTTTCAGATGATGAGCTTATTTTTGAGCACGTCGATGCACTTTTTGAGAGGTACTGTATCATCGCCATGAGCGTACGATCACAGATTCACGAAAAAATACGGATGCACGAGCTAAAGCCCTATAAGGTTGCCATAGAAGTCGAAAAGGTCACGGAACAGACAAGACTGAGCCTGGAAAAGGGTGATGGGACACTTGAGATCGTCAGTTTCCTTGATATGAAGGGAGTTTCCGTCAAAACCATCGCGAATATACTGACGACCCATTTTACCAAGCAGTATGATGCAATTCGGAACTGGACTCCACCCCTAAGGAACGAAGGCGCCCACGATGTCTAAATGTTGACATAGTCTCATTTTACATTATCCTCACGCAAATACTTTCCCCCACGTATGCTTGACCGAGATTTCCCCCTGAAATTTTTGCCAGACAATGCCCGTTTGCGCCTGTCTTTTGATAACTCTGTCAAAGATATTGTTCCTGCCCTACAGCACGCTCCCAAAGAAGAGAGCGTCATTTGGCTGGAAAACTTTATCCGCTACGCACTTGGACGCAACCTACCTGATATGCTCATGAAAGCTGCTGTTATAACGGAACAGGTGGTACTTCCTCTCGAAGAGGATCTTCGGGCGCAATTAGAACAAACATTGGTACAGCCTGAAAAGACACCTTCAATCCCTTTGCTGGAAAGCGATGAGAGTTTATATGAGATGATGTATACAGACGACGATCCGAAGATTTGGTAGATTAACTTTGTCGTTCTATTGAATCTTTTCGTTGTCGTTCTATTGAATCTTTTCGTTTCCTACGTCCGTAACATCTGCAGAATCAGCCCAACCATGCGGTCTTTTTCCTTGGGATGACTTTCTGCCACCAGGAGCGTGAGTGCCGTGAGCGCCTCGGCGGTCATGCGATCTTTGCGAAGCAAACTGGCTTTACTCAGGAACCACACAAAGGCGAAGGCACCACTGCGCTTGTTGCCGTCCGTGAATGGGTGATTTTTGACGATAAAGTAGAGCAGGTGCGCCGCCTTCTCCTCGACTGTTGGATAGGCATCCTCGCCAAAGACGGACTGAAAGACGTTGCCGATAATACCCTCCACCGCATCGTGCGCACGTTCTTGCGCAAAGAGTTCCGTCGCTTCCTTTTTTGAGAGTAAACTCTTCTTGAGTTCGCGAATGGCCATGGAAAGATCTGCCGCCGTCACATCTACCTGCTTTTTACTGAGGCCACTTTGGGGCAGGGTCGCCTTGTCGTAGGCATCGAGAGACACCCACGTATCGGCAAACATTTTTACCAGTTCCAGAGCATCCTCCGCATTGACCTGCGTGCCTGCTGGAAGCAACCTTTTCACTGTTTCCACAGCCTGCATAAAGGCCTCATGATTTTTCGCTATCTGTTTCGGGTGGATCACAAACCCCTCCGTCATGTACGTTCGCAGGGTTTTCGTGGCCCATTGGCGAAATTTTGTCGCAGTCTTTGAGTTCACCCTATACCCAACAGAGAGTACAAGATCAAGATTGAAGTATTCCACCTGATAGGTTTTCCCATCGGCAGCAGTTGTTGCAAAAAATGCAACAACTCCATCCCTCTTCAATTCTTCATCCGCAAAAATCTTTTTAATGTGACGCGAAATAACAGACTTATCTCGTTCAAAAATATCCGCGATTTGTTGTAAATTCGCCCAAATCGTCTCCTTCGACATATCACCCTTAAAAGCGATTTCACCGTTCTTTGCCTGATACAGCACAATATCTTTGTTCATAGGTGCCATGGGATCATGAAGTACAGCACTTCAGCGTATGCATATCCCGATGCAAAGGCAAGTGAGACTTTTCAATTCCTCTAGCCAAGCGGATCAGCGAACAAAAGACAAACGTACCACGCATTGACATGATTAGCCGTTAGTATTTAATGCACATATATTAACAGTCGATCCATGGGGTACGCAGATTTTTTTCAACAGGTAGAAGTTTCTTCGCAAAAAAAAGAGTCCGAATTTCATCATTTGATAGCAAAGTATTTTTATGAGACGAGTACAAGATATGTACTTGGAGTGAACACGGTCAATTTTGACTTTGAGCTTGCAGAATTTAACAAGCGATTTCTCCGTTGTCGTCTCACACCACCCCAGTTCAAGGTTTTCTTTACCCTATTGCTTGAGCTAAGATCTGGCTTGTATGCACAGACCCCCTACGATGTAGAAATGGTCGAGAGACTGGTCAAAAAGATGTTTATGGCTATTGAAGAAGACATTTATTCTACAAGGGAATATTTTACAGAGGAACTCAAAACAATGTCACAGCCTGTGCAAGTTGTCGCAACTCCGCAAATGCCCGTCAGAATATTGCCCAAAAAGCAAACAAGACCGTATGCACCAAGTTCCCATTCCACGTCTGACAACAGACGTCATCACAATGAAGACTGTGTCAATTGTCATAAAGAAACGCTTCGCAGGCTTCGTGGATACATGAAAGAAGCACATGTGAGCAGAAGCATTGCACGGAGCAGTTTCATGCACCCCAAATTAGAAGATGTCCTTTTCAGAACAAATTTTTCCGACACACGGCCCAATCTCCTTCCGAATACCTTCCTTACAAATTTCTATTCTGTGGTCTGCATCGGGTTTGATGTCTTTGCACAAACAGCGAAAAAAATAGAATTTCATGCATTTTTTACCGCATGTTTTCCACATATACGAATAAACCATGACACAAGTAGCTGGCAAACTGTACATACAGAACTTACGCAGATACGAAATAAGCGATTCAAATAGACATATGGCGTAGTTTGGTGGGGGGTCATTGACGCGGTTCGAACCGTTAACCAAAAGGTTAGTAAAGAAAAGGATGACTGTCGATGAATATTTAGCACATCAGCCAGAGGGAGAAAAGCCTGAACCTAAGCAAATTTCGAGCATTTTAGATTCTGAGGCGGCAATATGGGATCGGGTCTGGTGGCAACTTTTGGATGAGCTGTTTTTGGGGTGGTATATCTGGCTCAAGGATCATTTTGTGGAAATGAAGGAGTTTGTGCAAGAGGTAAAATTAGCGGCAGGTGAAGTACCCGATGATTAAGAGTGATGGCAAATTATCCATATCCTTTAGTAGTACTTATGACTAGCTCCTATTTAGCTGCAGCAATGTCTTAATACGGTGTTATTGCAGACGGAAACGGGATTGGTGGACACGATAACCCCGGTACTGAACACTATAAGTTCTTAATAGGATCAGCCTTGTCCTGTTTTCTTTTCTCTTCACGCTTCTTGTTATTTTCAGATTGTCGCTTTTTTATTTCGGCATGCAAATCTTCAAAGGTCTTTTTCAACCCCTTGAAATCATCAATTGTAGTAGGGTTTTGTTCTTCAAAGTCACTTCGGTTGTGCATCATTCCTTTCTCAGAAATCTGACCATGTAATTCTACTATTTTCTCCGCAAGGTCTGCGTCAAGAACTGCGGATGCAAGATTTTGGACTCGGATATGGTGATCATATCTTTGTACCGTACCAGCAAAAAGAACATCTTCAATCAGGCATTCACAAGCAGAGCGCAAATAATCGAGTGCAGCAGACAACGCTCGTTCTTTCTCCTGGTTATCTTTGCTCTCAAAATCTGATACGGATGCGTCATATTTACCTTGAAGCACTCCGATATTTGCCATCTTGGGAGTGCTGTTGAGATCGATCTGTCCTGAACCAGCTGTTGTTTTTTGAACCCAGTGCGGAGCAAGCTTCACGCTTTCCTTTTCGCAGGCAGCAACAATTTTCCTTGCAAACCACAAATCATGCGTAAACACGACTACTTGCCGTTCTTTGGAGAGCTGAGCAATTCTCAGTGCGAGCGACTCACCGACCTCGTGATCTAAGCTATTTACAGGATCATCAAACACAACAGGCATCTTAGTGAGGTCTCCAGAAATTTCTGCAAAAAAGAGAGATAGGGCGACCGCTTTCTGTTCGCCTTCACTCAAAATCTCTTTCAAGCTTCTGCCACGAATTTCCTTTTTCGTGCGGATACTTCCTTTCACCACTTTTGCTTTTGGGATTTGGATATTATCCGTACCGATATTCTTATTGAGTTTTTCTAGTTCATCCTTAAACGCATTACGAAATGAATCCGTCAATAATTCCTCAGATGCCTCTCCACACATTTTTGAGAATGCCGTTGTATCCAATTGCCTTGTTGCTATATCAACCTTCGTGATCAGATCATTGAATTGATAATGCTTTTGAATGTCTGCTTTCCATCGAGTCAGAACTTCCTTATCTTTCAAGGATTGAATTTCAGCAATGGCCTTGTTGAGTGCTTCTAAGCGCGCCTTATCATCCGACAGTGCAGTCAATGCGTCATCTTTGGCCTTTATAAATGCATCAATCGCTGTTGTGATTGATGAAGAATCTATCTGATAATCATCAGTGATTTTCTTCTTGTCAGCGATACACGAAAGCAGTGTTTGCTTGGCATTCTCTAATGAGACCAGAATCTCTGTTGTGGCTACTTTGAGGGTGTTACTTGCTACGGACACGCTTTCCAATAGAACATTCAGCTCATCATCAAAAGTAAAATCCGTCGCCACCCCCTTCAAGGCTACTTGCACTACACTCAATGCGATCTCAGCATCTTTCAGTTGTTTTTGAGACTGGTCACCGAGATGTGCGCCATATGACTGCACAAGTGTTAGTGCATCAGTGTCTAAGTCTTGATGACAATAAAGGCACTTCTTTGTGTAATTGAATTCTCTTACATCGATTTTCTCTTGATATTTTTCAGAGGAATCCAAAAAATCCTTCCATTCAGTGGAATCTTTGGCAGGTAGAGATTTGAGTGCCTCGAACTGCTTGAGACGATCATCGGCAGTAGCTTTCTTTGTGAGAAAATCACTAATTGCCGCCTTGGTTTTAGGATGATTTTCCCTGAGATTCTTGTCTGCTGTTGCAAGAAACGTTTTTAACGATTGCAGCTTGGTTTTTTCCGCATTCAATATCTTCTTGCGGTCTTCGGGATTGCTTTTTTCTAAATCAGTCTTTTTCTTTTCTTCTCCTTTCAGTTTATCCTTATCCGCATCGGTAAATGTGGAATGTGCATCTAGCTGGGCTTGTTCGGTCTGCGTTAATGCACTTTTCCGCAATAAGACCTTCAAATCAATGGCGTTGATTTCTTCGATAATATTATCGATATTTGGCTTCTTGGCGACTGTTGAGTCACGAAGTACAGTTAGTCGCCCCTTGAAATCCTCCAATACGGCAATGATCAAATAGAAGAGATGCAAGCCGAGTGGTTCCAAATCGACAACATTTTCTCTTTCACTCAAGAAAACAGGAAGGTATTCCGAATCAAAAACCTTGATTCCAGCAAACGGCTGAACACCTCGAAGACCTTTATCAGTCCAGTTGTAATTCTTTGCAGAATCATCGTGCCCGATATAGTCCACGAGAACTTCAAATTTTTGCTCAGACGCGCCATACACATTTCCAATGATCTCCTTGGCCGATTCACCCCCAGCGAGTTCGTGAATAATGCGAAAATACCCGCTCTTGCCACTGCCGTTCAATCCAAAGACTAGGGTGCATTCTGGATGGAAGCTCAATTCCTGATCGGCTAGAAGTGCATTTACACCTTGTTTGTGGGTTATTTTTTCCAGTCTTTTCAATTGCAATCCAGTCGTGGTTGCTTCTTGAAAAGATGCGGGAACTGCCACGGGTGATTCCTGATCCGACTCTACACCCGTAGCGTCTCCGGTATTGATTTTGTTTTCGGACAAAATCTTTCCGTACAAACGGTCTTTTTCAGTATCAGACAGAATGCCATTTGTTTTAATGACGGTATCAATCAAATCTACGAGCCAAGGCAAACCACCTTTCTTGACAGAAAGCTCAGAGAGGTACTCTTTGGCATGTGTTTTCTTTGGTGCTCCCATAAGCTTTAAGCTCTAATTAGATTTGAACGGTTCTATCTCTTCAAAAATTTTTAACTATTGGCTTTGATCCATAGAATTTAAACTTGGAAATTTATTTCCCTGACTTTGTGCGATTGTCCAGTTTGCACAACATCTGACAATTTTGTGCGGTAGTTTTCCCGCCTTCGTGCCACGGCGTAATATGATCTGCTTCCATTTCATCAAGTGAAAACTCCTTTCGGCACTTTATACAAATACCTTTCTGTCGCTCATACGCTTCGCGCTTCATTTTATCGTTAAAAGCGCGTATGGAGAGATGCCTTTCTTGTCCTGTAAGAATATAGGGGTAAATGCCTGATTTCTTCGTTACATCCTCATCCTGCATCAACTTCGCAACCTCTGCTTCCAGTTTCTTTGCGTCTAGTTTCTTCTCTTTGAACTGATTATATAATTCACCCCAATTAACACTCGCCATTTCTTTGCGATGGTTAGGGAACGATTTTCGCACCCACGCAATAACATTTTGAAAATACTCCCACAATTCGTTAGCGTTTTGATCATGCTGATGCTTAGCCATGTAGTCCGACACCTCGTCATTGTTGATCCACGCAAGTGCAGTTTCTAGATATTCTTGGCGTATCGGTGAACCTGTAAGCAGTGCACCACCATCGTTTGCCAAAAGATAAGCAGCACAATTTGATTTACTAAACTTAAGCTTTGCATCCGAAAGCCAAGGACCTGTGTAAACAGCATTACGCAACTCTTGATCTGTCAATTTTTCACCAGCAATGTTAATGGTCTTAAACCAATCTAGTCGCTCCTTGTCTGTACCTTCGCAAAAATAGATCATCAACTCGTATGCAAGTATTTGCTCTTGCTCCTCCTTTGCAAGATTATGAAAAAAACGATTCTCTAGGGAAAAGTCTCCATTAACGTATTGCCCAAGACTAATAGTGCGCTGCTGGCCATCCAACACTTCATAGCCACCATCATCGCGTACCATCCAATACATCACATTGAGCGGAAATCCTTTTTTCACGGTATCGAGAACTGCATCGCGTTGTTTTTCTTTATATACAAATTCACGCTGATACTTCGGACGAACATCGAGATTACCATCATATGCGACAACGCCTTCTTCGGCGCTATCCTTAAAGCCGCTAACAACATCGCGAATTTTTATTCTTTGCAGTTCAATTTTCATAATTATTTATTGATAAGTTTATTTCTTATAAAAAGTCTTTTGAATGTTTCCTTGCCATTCAAAAAGGATCCCCGACCAAATATCCCTTTCGGGTCTTGATCTACGCCACGATTCGAGCCAACAATTTCAAATTGCTTAGGATTATAACGGTCAAGAAAAGTAACAGGAACACCCATCACTCCGTCATAATCCATTGGAATATCTAGAAACCTCGGTACTTCAATCGCGTCATAGTTGTCGTATTTTCGGTATTGGTCTGACGAGTATTTTTTATATAAGATCAGTTCTTCGTGGCGTTTAGTGGTATCCATGTTTGTAAACCAAACAATACTTCCCATGCTGAAATATTTTGTTCCATTTTCAATCTTAATTCTTGATTCTGTTGGTATTTCATAATCATCTGGAACCTGAAACCATTTCGTTCCGCCATTATCATAGCCAAGCCACATCTTATTGTCTTTGATAAATTTGAAGATTTCCTTATAAATTATAGCATTCTGATTGCCGAGGATGAGAAATTTCTTATTGTGATCCATTAGTTGCGCAACATATTCACGAAAAAGTGAAAAAGGTGGGTTGGTCACCACAATATCTGCTTGCTTTAACAGCTCTATGCTCTCCTTAGTTCTAAAGTCACCATCCCCTTTTAACGGACCCCACTCATTGTTTTTATTAGCTTTAAGCTGTTCAGCAATATCTCGCAAATCAAAAGCTCCATCACCATCCATGTCGTGCACTTCATTGATAATGAATTTGTTGGCGGTCACCTTTGGTCGCCCCTTTCGAGCTGGCTGAATCTCAACATCACCAAATAAGCCGAGTTGAGTATTTGCTATTGGAGAAGGTTTGTAGCTAGTAGCAATAAGCCTCTTCAATCCAAGCGCATTAAAATTTGCCGCAAAATACTTAAAAAAGTTGCTCTCAAATGGGTCATCGCAATTCAAATACACCACCTTGTCACCAAACTGACTCTTATAATGTTTCAACTCCTTTTCAATATCAACAAGCTGAGTATAAAATTCATCTTTTTTCCCTTTTAGGGCTTTATTTAAATTTTTATTAAGTGATTTATCAGCCATATGTTTATTTTGTTAATTCATCAAGCGTAACCCCTAACCCTGTGGCAATCTTCTTTACGGTATCTAGCGTCGGATTGGTTACCGTATCCGACTCAATTTTAATCAAGGTCGGGTATGGTATATCCGCCTTTTTCGCGAGCTCATCCTGCGTCAAATCCTTCTTCGCTCGCCAAGCTCTAATTTTTTGTCCAATTGTTTGTTTTTTGGTCATAAAAGACATGTAATCTATGGTTAGTTGTATTATAGCGCGCATGGCAAAATTTACAAGAGATCTGCTTAACGTTCGAACCACGAACCAAAAGGTCTTTGCCCTTTAATCTAAGCCACTTTTCTTTCTTGTCTTCCTCCGAAAAGCCAAATGGTCTCCCCAAAGTTCGAACCGCATACACATCAACAAAACCGCCAACATATACAATAAACAAGCGCTTGCCGCGCAAAACAAAAATCCCTCCGTTCAGGAGAGATGTTTGATGGTGGGCCCAGCTGGGTTTGAACCAGCGACCAATCGGTTATGAGCCGACTGCTCTAACCACTGAGCTATGGGCCCGTGACCACATGAAAATGTAATGGCACGAGCGAAAAAATGCAAGGTGAAG
>Ga0210046_1000309_pt1 | contig 50532 bp, 47 predicted proteins | sample CryGeyCG2114_250_FD_185461 | JGI IMG/M metagenome (GOLD analysis project Ga0210046, IMG submission 185461) | Groundwater microbial communities from aquifer - Crystal Geyser CG18_big_fil_WC_8/21/14_2.50 (SPAdes) (version 2) | ecosystem: Environmental > Aquatic > Deep subsurface > Groundwater ...
GAATCTCTTTTATTAATCTTCCCGCGATGGAAAATATTCTAATTGTAATTTCCGTCGGTTTATGTTCTCCGCGTAGCTCAAAGGTGAAATACGTTTGTGAAGAAAATGGATTAGGATAATTATAGACACTTGCCAAATCGTTGACCGTATAAGTAAAGAAAACCGTTCTCCTAACCGAAGCATCAAAATAATTCCCGCTGGAGTCTTTAGCAAAAACATCAAGCGAGTGCTCACCTTGTTTTAACGAAGTTTCTTTCCATTTAAGTACCGTTTCATTATTAGGGTAAGGAATAATTGAGTCTCGAATGTTTACAACATCGAGGGGAATATTATCGATCGAAATCGAAAAATTATTTTTGTTGATGGGTAAAGGTGAATTATCCTTTAACGAAATTTCAATCTCCGGATCTTTTGATACGATATCACCGTCAATAATTTCCTTTCCATCAATCAAAACTTTTAGCGTAGGGCGTAAAGTATCGTAATTGATAAAGAATTTCTTCTCCACAAAATTGTTGAACGAAAAAGTCTCAGATTCGTTGGGCACTAACTCGACCTTTATTTTATGCTGTTCCCCAATCTTGGAGGTTTCCAGCAAAGAATTTAAAGTGATTGAGGAATCTGCTTTTATTACTACTTTATTACTATAAAATGGAAGTTTAGTATCGTCGAGATAACACATAACTTGAAAAGTATCTGAGACCGTAGTTCCCAAATTTTGCGGAGTTACATGAAATTCCAACGGAAAGCCCTGAAGAAGAGTGTCGGCATTAAACTCCAATCCATTTTTCGCGATGGATAGTTCGGCAGGCGGTGCAAAATCCAATCCAATTTTCGAAATATTAAATGCTTCGCCCGATACGGAAGATGTATCTTTTAAATTGATAGATAATCGTAATAGAGAATTCAAAGGAAGACTAACCGTATCAAGTGAATAAGGTGATGGGATATTGTCTTTTAATATCTGCCATTGCTGCAAATTCTTATCATACTTTTCAAGCCGCACAGTCGCCGAAGCATCCGCATGATATTTATCAATATTATAAGAAACAGAATTCCATTTCTTTGCAGGACCAAAAGTTGATGTAACTACGTTGCCTTCCGTGTTTTTATATTTTCCAATAAATTTTGCAATTCTTGGTTGAAACCCATCACGAAAAACGCTGGTATAGAGAACATTCGAATATTGGTCATATGTCCACGCAAAATAACCTTGATAGGGAGTATATGTAAGCCACTCTTCTTCAAAACGGATAGGATTGGTGGTTAAATCAAACCTGCGCATATAATTAGAGTTACCGTACTCAAAAGCGTAAAGGTAATTATCAATCACAAAAAAACTACTGAAATAATTATAGCTTGTTCCGCTGAGTTCTCTATCTTCACCTACTTTTGTCCAATTGTTTTTGGGATCGAGAATTCGTAAACGGTATTTGTAAGCACCGGTTGTATCCAACACAGCTAAATTATATACATAATGTCCATCCGAACAGAGGTAAAACCCACCGTTTTTTTCTCTTGAATTTTCGTTTAATAGTCCTCCCGATACAAATACAGAATCGCGATCACCCGTTCCTGTATCAACCCAAGACAAATAATTTGAAGAACCGGTTGGGATATAAATCTTATCTTCAAAGTAAAATATCGTATGAAAAATAGAATAAGTCTCGGGAGTGAGTTCTCCGTAAGCTTGTCCCTCAACTGTCCCGTTATTACCGGTGCCGATTTTATAAATCTTAGAACTTTGACCATTGTAATAATACATTGCCGCTATATATATATAAGTACCATCGGTTGTTATTGTACTAAGATTATTAATTCCAGCAGGAAGGGTAACACCAAATTTCCCTAAAAATCTACTGTTTGTAGGTTTTGCCGGAAAGAACGAAGCGTTGAGTGAAAGACCCTTTAACGCATCAGAATAGTTTATATTTTCCAACTCGAAAAGTTTCAACTGCCGGTTAGAAAAAGATACGGTATTTGAAGTATCTGCCGTAATTTTAAAAGTAGCTGTATTTGTCCAATTACTCGAATCCAGTCCATCCCAACTCCTCGTTCTCCCAAAATAGATACCTGTATCTTGGAGTGAGTAAGTCCATTTTACTACACCATTCGTTGGAGTAATGTTTTTCATATCTAAGATTGGTTTTTCAAATGTTAAAGCAGTATCAATCTGAATTTGATAAGTTAAATTCTTTCCAATGTATTCACCAATGTCAGCCAAGAGAAATTCAATACTCTTTGAATTTGACACATAACCGTTCTGAGGATTTAAGATATTCGGTTCACTTGTTTTATAAACATAAACTGATTTTGAGGTTTCGTTATCGGAAAAGTCATCTTCCGCTGCATTACCGTTTTCATTAATATTTACTATGAGAGTATTGGCTCCGTCTTCGGATGGAATCCAGGAGAAGGTAAGGGAATCAATAAGTACAAAAGATTTTAATTTTTTTGATCCGATCTGAGTTTTAACATTTTTACTCATTACCGAAAGATCGACTGTTAGGGAATCGTCCGACTTAAGGAACCCGAAGTTCTTTACATAAATTTTTACTTGAACGGAATTTCCAACAATTGGATACTGAGGAGAGATATTTAGCATATCTTCCGCAACAGAATAATCAGGCTTTTTAGGCAATGCCAGTTCAGTCAGCGGATCGCCAAGCAGAGTCGCCAGCGCTATCATATCGGCAAATGGACCGGAAGAAACGTTATAGTTCTTTGTGTTTAAAATCGCTTTTCCAATGATGTAGTTTTTCTTAGTAAATACTTCATGGAAAAACCTATTATTAAGGTCAACGCCTATCCCAAAACTTGTTAAACCCGAGCTTCCCCAAAAAGCAATTGCTCCTTTACCGGGAACTTTAATAAATTGTTCACCGAAAACATCTTGATTATCGAAATGCCCGGTATAACATGTAACACTGGAAACAAAAGGAAGTTTACCTTCATTATTTAACATATAAATATCATCATTCATGAAAACCAAATCCCATTGATATCCGCCGCCATGTCCATAATAACTAATCAGAACCGCACCGCTATCAATTCCTTTCCGTATTTCTGCACCACCACCTTGAAATGGGAGATGTTCAGGTCTGCTCGGGTATCGAAAAACTTTTTTGGCACCAAATCCATTTGGAGTTAAATAATTTCTCTCCAAATCTATACTTGCATTATTAAAACCGAAAAATAATTCATCATTCAAATCCTGGCCGGAAGCTACCAGAAGTGAATTCTGCCTCCAAATTTTTCCAGCGTCGCTAGGATACGATATAAGTTTATCAATGAGATTATTCGCTTCGGTTAATGTTTCGCATGACAACCTTCCTACTGCTACATCAGGAGCGACATCATCACCACTTACTGCAACGAACATGTTATCACTTGCGGCTAAGCCGTACTCGTGAGAATGATAAGGCATTGACGGGATAAAATTTTTCCTATTCTGCGGGAAAAGTTCTCGGTAATCATAACTCATATCACCTAATAAAACAGCATACGAAATCGGTGTACCGGAGTAATTCTCAAAAGCATATTTTATGTAAGATTGTATAGCATAAGGGTCAAGTAGACCAAACGAAAATTCATCATAGATATCATCTATTTGAGTAATTTGTATTCGTGGAGTTGCAATGGAGGTGTCAGGGAAATTAGTTTCTCTAAATTGTTTTAATCTTTCTGCCGCGGAAAGAAAGTTTTTATGAGTAATAATTAAATAGTCTACTCCTTGATTTTTATTTCGTAAATCAGAAGGAGAATCAGCTTTTATTGAATCAACTTTCAAGAAGTTACTTTGGCTGATACAATAATAATCAGTTTTAGTTGTTGAACTATCAACAAATAATACTTCTCTATATTGATTTTGAGTAAAGAAAGGATTTTTAATAACTTCATTTCTTTGAGGGATATAAACTTGCATATTATCCGTCGTCCAGTTCCATACACTAAATCGATTTTTCCCGAACAACTCTGGTGTTGAAGTGATATGAAAATAATTGCCATTTACGCGATTTTCTCTCCAGAAATCAAATTCGAACCAGTTAATTCTTATTTCATCTGAACGGGATTGTCCCGGATATGAAGAATTAGCCACGATTAATCCGTCGCATACAACCTGAAAGAAATTTTCACTGAAGATGTTAATTTTTCTAGTATCAATACTTTTTTCAAAATTAAATAAGTTTTGTCCATCCCATTCAACAGAATTAACAAACTGACCCGTTAATAAAATTTTTGCCCGATGATCCGGGACAACAGTAGAATAAGCTGTCAAACCATGAAAATTTGCACGTACTACAACAGTGTTTGAATCAGAATAATATTCCTCGAATCCCGGAAATTTGACGGCAAAAGCTTCGGTCTCTTTACCATTTATTCCACTTGCTTTCCCCCAATACCAAAAATCTCTTTCAAGATTGTCTGCATAACCCAACCGCTCGTAGAGCATGTCTTTTTCATAATGGACGGTCATTAGACTCTGTTGAAAAGTTTTCTCCCACCCACTAGTGTATCCATCAATCTCTCTAAATCTTTTTCCATCAACACTGCTATTAAAAGTCAACCAATAGAGATTAGAATTATTATAAATATTCAGCTTACAATAAGGAGATGAGGTGATGACTTTCCCCACGAAATGAAAATAATCATTGTTGTTAAAAACGCTATCTCCATCAAGGTCAAAAACTTCTACCGGAATTTCTTCTCCATCATTGAATAATCTAATTTTTTTTACATTTACGTTTTGTAAGAAGGATGAACTAACGGAAACTAAATCAAAATAGGAAACGCGATAAATTCCTTCATTCTTCAAATACAATTTCAGCCAATTTTGTTGGGGATCATACCAATATTGGTCAGTTCTCATAGAACTTTTCTGCTCAATCGCTTTTCCGGATATCCAATTTTTTGATATTGAATAATTAAGGACGGACTCCTTGAGAAAATCATCTGTTAATTTATCAACACTTCTACTTGTTTCCGAAAAACCTGATTGATTTTTATAAAAAAATTGGATCACTATTTTCTCGTGGAATGTTAATTCTCTGGTAACAGGATTAAATTGAAAAGGTGAAATAGTGATTGGTAAGATAGTTGCAAAACGATAGATGTATGAAGGATTAATTGATACTGCTTCCCGAGGAAATTCTTGGCTCCTTTGATAAATAGTCCCTGCAGTTTCAAAGAATGAAGTATTGGTTCCATCTGTTTTCTTGACGAACGGAACAATAAATTTATTCTTAAATATTTTCTTTTGATCGGAAATAATTTTGTAAGAAAGAGTAGCCCCCTTTTTTATTCCGAGCGTAACAAATTCCTGTGGTAAAACCGGTTCTCCATCTTGTTCTAAGAAGAAACTTTTACCGACAATTTTTTGAAAAGTCGTGCCATGAAAAGTTGTATCAATTACCCGGTATTTTCCTCCAAATGAAAATTCAACGGTGACCGATTCAGATGTTGATTCAAGAACTTTATGACTCTGAGCAATGAGAATGCCCGATAGAAAAAGGCTGAGGAATAATTTCATAAATACCTATTATTTTTAATTCAAACTTCTAAAGTTGTAGGAGAAAATCAACACAAAAAAGAGGTTCTTTTTTTTACCCTTCGCTTTAATAAAAATTATAATTGACCTGCAACGAAGAAAAAAATGTTGTCGACCTATTATTCACTTTAGCAACTCGAATATAGTCTCCTTCTAACACTATATTTAAATTATACGATACTAAGTAACGCAAATTCATTTTGTATGAATCAGTAATTACCTTCTCACCATCCAAAAAGTTTGCCACTTGAGGGTCAAAAAATCGAGTACTTAAAAAGATTGATCCACCAACATTTCGAATTACGTTTCCCCCTTTATCAAGAATATTATCACCATGAATCATATGTCTAAGTAAAAAGTAAGAACTTAATTTTGCTGAAAAATCATATGCCAGTTTGAAACTTGTCACTGCAGTATTTGGTTGAAGATCAAGTCCGAGAGGAAAACCATTATTTGTATAGGTTAACGCTTCACCCCCGTTTGGATGCGAATATGTGTAGGGTCTTATTTGAACATGATCTCCATAAACCATTAATCTTTCTGAAAGAAATGGAACGGCTGCTGCAAAACCAAGTTGCCATGCAATTCTATTTCCGGCTGAGTTCCACTTATCCTTCTCTAAGAAATTAAAATTAATATCATCAAACGTAAATGTTCCATTCATCTCAAATCCATTCCATGGGCGGTATCTCGCATCAAAGTGCAAAAAGGAGTTGTCGAGATCATTCAATGATCTTTGCGCCGATTCCCACAGTAAAAATGGATTTAAATAAGCTAATTCAACCGGGCGATTTCCATAAATTATTGTTTGACCAACTCCAAGAGATAGATTTTCAAAAGGTTGAACACCGAATCTACTCGTTACAATATATTTCGGACTTCTGTTCTTTACATCATATCGTAAAGAATCTATATAAGAGAGTGTTGTGGGTTGAACAAGCCAACCGTGCAAGAATTTATATGAAAATTTTTTGTAAGAAATATCAAATTTGATGAAATCGAATATTTGGGGAGTGCTATTCAAGATTGATTGCTCGTAACTGTTAACTCCCCACAAAATTCTTTCCCTCCCAAATTGTAATTTGAAAATATTTTTTTTTACTGTCACATAACCGGAAGTTTGATCAAAATAATTGAGTCCAGTGTGATTAAAAGAATAGCTTTGATTAACTCTCTGATCTGTTTTGGAGGCAATTCTATCTCCGGCATGAAAACCGTTCCAGGCTTCCAAATAACAAGCGAACCAATCATCATACTCAAGCGAAAAAGCTCCTCCGTAGGTTACCAGAAAAGAGGTTCTTCCTTTCTCATTTGAATTGTCAAGTAAAATATTTTTCGTTGTAACTATCGGAGCAAATGTAAAAGTGAATAAGGAATCCTGATAGAGATAGGCGAAATTTTCTTGGTTCGAAAAAAAATGTTGCTTGAGCGTCAAAGAATCCCCTCCCCAAAATGAATTATTCACTTTTCTAACGGAGGGGAAATATCGTAAAAAAAGATTTAGTTTTTCCTTATCACTTTCCGAAAGTTCGTTGAGGGAATCTTTAACTTTCAACAATTCATTATATATTTCTCCCTGTGTTAAAGGAAGAACCACGTCATCATAATTTGTAAGAATATTTTTTACGCGAAGTTGATTTAAGAAATCATAGACGGGGTGATTGGGATTGACAGAAAGATTTTGTGAAAAGGTTAAAGTTGAAAACATGAGGAAGAAAAGCCAAAAGTTTTTTGTTTCCATTAAACATTCCCTTCGTTGGTCAGAATAACGAGAGGAGTTTTCAATAAGATTAAAAGATCAGAAATAAAAGTAGCGCTCTGGTAATATTCAACTTCCATCCGGATTCTTTCTTCCGGTGTTAACATCTGTCTACCATTAATTTGCGAAAAACCAGTTATACCTGGAGTGAATTGAAAAACCTTTTTTTGTTCTTCAGTATAATTGTCGGTTATGTCCAAAATTTCTGGTCGAGGGCCCACGATTGACATTGATCCAAATAATACATTTATAAACTGAGGGATTTCATCAATACTCAATCTTCTTAAAAATTTACCCATCTTAGTTAATCGAGGATCGTTTACCTGAGTAAGGTTTGGACCTATCTCCAAAGCATTTTCCACCATGCCACGGAGCTTGAACATTTTAAAAGGTTTACCATTTTTACCAGCTCGTAATTGAACGAAAATTGCTGGACCCATCGATTCAATCCGTATAGCTGCAATTGCGAGTAATAAAACAGGAGAAGTAATAAGAAGGACGAACAGACTAATTATAATATCGGATGTTCGTTTAATAATGCTTCCTTCTTTGCCCATGATATAAATAAATGATTAACGACTATGCTTTTTAGTTAAGTGATTAATCGCTTCGATCACTTTTGTAACTTCAGCGTCGGGAAGTCCGGGATAAATTGGAATCGAGATGAGGCGTTCAAATGCATCGTTCGCAACCGGAAAATCACTATTGATAAGAGATAAAGAATCTTTGTAAAATTGATGTTGATGCACCGGCATAAAATGGACTCCAGTACCAACTCCCATATCCTTTAATTCATTAATAAAATCATTCCTTCCAATTTTAAGAGCCTCAAGATTTAATCGAATGGGGTACAAATGCCAGGAGGTTTCTCTGTCTGGCTTTATTATCGGCAAAGAAATATATTCGTTATTGCAGAGCTCTTTGGTATAAAGTGCTGCAATATGTTTTCGCATTTCCAGCATCTGATCAACTTTTCTAAGTTGTACAATTCCCAATGCTGCTTGCAAGTCCGTAAAATTGTACTTAAAACCAGGACCAACTATTTCGTAATACCAGGAACAAGCGTCCGAGTAACGTTTCCAAGCATCGCGATTCATTCCATGCATTCTCATTAATCTTGTACGCTCAGAAAACTCTTCATTATTGGAACAGATCATTCCTCCTTCGCCGGTACAGAGGGTTTTTGTAGCGTAAAAACTGAAGACAGTAACATCGCTTATCGAACCAACTTTTTTGCCCTTATAGTATGATGGTAAACTGTGCGCCGCATCTTCGATAACTTTTAAATTATGAGTTTTTGCTATTTGATTAATTTCATCAAGGTCAGCCGGTTGACCAGCAAAATGAACGGGAATAATTACTTTAGTTTTAGGAGTGATAGCTTTTTCAATTTCACCAACGGAAAGATTTAGCGTGTCTTTATCAACATCAACTATGACTGGTTTAGCGCCGAAATAATAAACTATTTCTGCTGTAGCAGGAAAGGTCATGGTTGGAACAATTACTTCGTCCCCCGCTTTAAGACCAAAAGCCTCAAGGGATAAATGTCCTCCCGCTGTCCATGAATTTACTGATACGGAATAATCAGAACCAATATAATTTCTAAAATCATCCTCGAATTGAATAGTGCGAGGTCCCATACTTAGCCACCCGGATTTTAGAGTCGCAACGACTTCAGCAATTTCTTCCTCATTAATAAAGGGTCGGTGGAACTGAATAAAATTATTTTCCATATTTTTTCTAGATTTTTCCAAATTATATTTTAAAAATAGTGAAAATCATACTAAAACAATGGATCTATTTTCATTATTTATTTAATTTGTCTTTAAGGAAAGAATAAATCACACCAAGACCGTATGAAAAATGAAGAATTATGACCGCTTCAATAAAAAAGGATCCAATTTTCAAAGATTCCTTTTTTATGACTCGTATCGAGAACCCTGAAAGGATAAGAAAATAGATTAAGGGGAGTACAAAAATCGTTGTATAGCTCTTGATGACTATTCCGACAATGAATAAGAGCAGTAGGAAAAGAATAAAAATTGACGGGATCATTTGCCTATAAGAAATTTGGATTTTATGTTTTTTTAATACTACCCATCGCCAAAATCCGTACTGGAAATATTGTTTAAAAAGTTTTATAGAGGAATTTCTAACATAATAAATACTCTTTACTTTGGGCGAAATGAATACTTTTCCGCCAACCAAACAGTATCTTAGACTAAATTCATCATCCTGATTTCTGACGAGATTTTCATCAAAATATCCAATTTCTTTAAAAATTTTTTTTCTGTAAATTGGGAAACAGGCCATTTCAGCAAAGCCTTCGTAATCCGGGAAACGATGCTTTGCATTTCCCACTCCAATGGGACTCGACATTGCAATAGAAGCAGCTTTGGCAAAATCGTTTTCCCCGACACTAATAATAGGTCCTCCCACACAACCCGCTTCACTATGGTCTTGAAGCAATTTTAGTGCTGAAGAAAGAAATTTAGTATCATATTTTGTATGTGACCCACAAATAGCAATATTCTCTCCCCTCGCATTTCGTATTCCCAAATTCATTGCAACGGGAGTAATTTTTCGTTCGTTATCGATCACATGAATCATGGGATATTGTTTTTCAAACTGAACCAGAATTTCTCTTGTTCCATCATCGCTTAATCCGTCAACAACAATGATTTCGTATTCATCTCGTGAAAGTTCTTGATTTAGGAGAGACTGTAAACACTCGACAATATATTTTTGTTCGTTTCTACAAGGAATAACCACTGAAATCAGAATCAGCTTTTCCAAATTTGCACTCATAATTTTAGTCTTACCATTTCAGTATAATTAGCTATCAAAGTATCCACATTGTTTTTAAAATCATAATTAACAACAACATGATTTCTTGCTTTGATTCCCATTTCTAGTCGGATCTTTTTGTTATTGATTAAAAAACTTATCTCTTTAGCAAAAGCTTCAGGAGTACTTTCGTTCACACAAATTGCTGCTCCAGATTTCGCAAGAATTTCTTCATAACTTCTTATTCTCGATACAACTGAAGGGATTCCGCATGCCATAACTTCTAAAAGAGAAACGCCGAAACTTTCTCGTTCCGAAGGAAAGACTGCAATATCAAATCCCTGAATTTCACGACTAATGAATCTGTTAGAAATATATCCTTTGAATATTGTTTTGTTATCTATCCCTAAATCAACTGCTTCTTTTTTCAGTTCATTCATTCGTGTACCTGACCCTGCAATAACTAATTTTAACTGAAAATCAGGATGTCTTGCAACTAATAAATTAAATGTTTTTAGTAAAAGATCAATTCGATAAATTTTTTCTAATGACTTTACAATCCCAATTGTGATACAGTTTTCAGGTTTATCAAAGGCTTTTGGGGCAGGTGAAAATAAATTAATATCGATACCGAAAGGCACTACTCCACATTGAATTGTAAACATAGAGTATACTAAAGATGACAAATAATTGCTGGTTGCAAATACACCATCTGCTTTTTTAAGGATATAAAAGAGTATCTTTTTATGTGCAATTGATCGTTGTGGAAAAGCCATGACATCGGATCCCCAGACAGAGATTAGGTGTGGACGAAACCTTGTTAAAGTGGAAATCAATCCATAGCTTGTAGCATAAAATGAATGCAAAATATCTGGTTTAAATTCACGAAGGATTTCTTTTAGTCTTGGAATAGAAGCCAGATAAAGTAATTTTGTATAGTTTCCATCACCCTTCATTTTAATTTTATCCGTAAGAACTGAAAAAGTATCTATTTTTATTGAGCTATCATAATTCTTTTTATCATAGCTCCCAAGTCCAAAAACGAAAACCTCAATACCTCTTGACGAAATTGCATTTGCCCATTTCACAGTATGCGAAGAAGCTGGGTCACCAGCGATTAGTATTTTCATGATTCGATTATATTGATAATATCTTTCTTATTTGTTCAATTCAATTGACAAATATTTATTTAGAACTCGTAACTTTTTGATTAATAAAAACAATAATCATAAACAGAATCCAAAAAGGTAAATCAAGACCAATTGTTCCATAACTTATTAATCCTGCCCACTCATAAATTGCACGAACGAACATCGAAAGACCATAAGCTGTAATGCCGACCGATAGGTAATAAAATTCTTTTTTTTCGTTCTTTAAGATGTAAATTGTCTCAAAAGATATTTTCAAAAATAGTACTGGCAAAGCCATAGAAAGAAGAAATCCTAAAATTCCTAGGTCAGAGAAAAAAAACAAATAGAAGTTGTGTGCATGTCCGAATTCGATCTGATAGAAATGATGCCGTAAAAATAATTCCTCCGGACTTCCCAACAGATAGGGAATATTCTTATACATTTCAAATCTGGTAGCTGCGGGACCTGCCCCAAAAATCCAATTTTCTTTAATAACATTCCAGGTTGACGAGAGAATAAAATCTCTTCCTGTTGAGATCGTTTCAAATCTAAAATATAAATCAATATGTTCTTGCAAGGGGAAAAAGATAAAAAGAATTCCAAAGCATAGTAATACCCCGATCATATATTTAAAATACTTTTTATTCAGGGTATAAATCAGATAGCCCATTCCAACAAATAAAGCTATGATAGCGCCTCGAGCATTTGTTATTATTAGCCCCCCCATGAACAATATTATAAGGCCAAGAAACCATTTTTTATAATAGTAGTAATCTGGATTAAATGAGAAACTCATTAATAGAAGTACCACGATGACAAAGAATGATCCAAGTGCATTCTTATGAATATAGGCACTACCGCCTTCAGAAAAACCATTTAAATTAATCGCTAAGAGATTAAAATCAAATCGCATCAACTCGTAAATCAAAAAGAACATATACACAACTGCCACAATAAAAAGTGCGATCAAATAAACCTTGATTTCTTTTTCATCATTAATTAATGCATACAAAAGGTATATTAAGAAAAAAAATAAGATCGTCCTCCCTACTTGAGCAAATCCTAATAAAACGTGTGTGGAATGTAATGATGAAATCACCATTAATAAAAGAAGTAACAAGAGATAAGCAACAATTAAGTTAGGTGGACGTGGATAATCTTGGATTTGAAATTGATATTGCTTAACAAAAACAAAGCTCAAAAATAAATAATCCAAAATTTGTACGGTTCCTCTGAGAGTTGAACTTATCGTCGTCGTAAGAACTAGAAATGAAATTATAACGAAAATGAAAAAGAACTCTTTTTTATTTCTAATTAACGAATAAAGGACTAAAAAGAATCCCAGAGCAACAACAATTTCTAAGAATGGTTGAAGTATTAGTAGAACTATTAAACCAAGTCCTAGGGGGATATAATAATGCTTAAATACTTTCAAAAGTTTCAATTTATTGTTTAGACAATTTGATCTACTTCTGCAACTCTGTTGCCAATTAATTTGTAATTTTTCCCACTCTTACTACACAATGCAATTCCATCGTCATTAAACTTCAACCGAACACCAGCTTCACTCACCCATCCTATTATGTTACTAGGGTTTCCAACCACAAGTGCATAATCGGGAACGTCTTTAGTGACAACAGAACCAGCACCAATCATGCAATGTTTTCCCAATGTGTGACCACAAAGAATTGTAGCATTCGCTCCAATAGATGCTCCTTCCTTGACCAATGTTTTAATATAGAATTTTGCACCAACTTGAGGATATTTACATTTGGGATCAATGATGTTCGTGAATACCATTGATGGTCCACAAAAAACATAATCCTCAAGTTCAACCCCCTCATATATCGAGACATTGTTCTGTATTTTACAATAATTACCAATCTTTACGTTATTTGCAACATTGACGTTTTGACCGAATACACAATTTTTGCCAATCTTTGACCCGGATTGAATATGAGAAAAGTGCCAGATTTTAGTCCCTTCACTTATCTCAACATTATCATCAATATAAGCTGATTCATGTTTATAAAAACTCATTATTACATTACTCCTAAATACTTTTTGGTGTCGTAATGGATAATTTCTTTGTCCAATTTAAGGGAAACTTTAGCATTCCTAATTTTATGGACTAATTCTATTGAATTCCTTGCGTCTTCTATCCCAAATCCTTGTTGGTGTATGATTTTATCATAAGTCTTAATATGAAGATTTGTAAAGCCTTCGGTAAATTCAATCTCTTTTGAATCAACTTTTATGGATCTATAAGTAGATTTTTTTTCCGTTTTTACTGTCTCCGGTAAATCTTCATAATTAATGGATAAAAACCATTTTACATTTGCATTCTCCAATTCAATAAACCCACCCATCCTTCTGTTTTCTGAAAGTTGAACTTCAAAATTATTAACACTTCCAAATAGCCAAATCAGCATATCAAAAAAATGTATCCCGATGTTTGTTGCGATACCACCGGACTTTTCGATATTGCCTTTCCATGAATAATCATACCAAATTCCCCTGGAAGTGATATAAGTTAGCTCAACATTATGCTTCTTTTTTTTTGATTGTTTAATTAATTTTTCTTTTAAATTGATTAGTGAATCATGCAGCCTTAGTTGTAAAACTGTATAGACTCTTTTCCCAAATTCTTTTTCCAATATGTTTAATGCATCTAAATTCCATGGATTCAGTACTAAAGGTTTTTCGCAAATAGCATCAGCATCTACCCGTAATGCTAACCTGATATGTGCATCATGTAAATGATTTGGAGAGCATATACTCAAGTAATCAATTTTGTCTTCAGTATTACTTCTTTTTAGTTTTTCCAGATGTCTATCGAATCTTTCATATTCAGTAAAAAAACTTGCATTAGGAAAAAATTTATCTAATGTACCCACAGAATCATGCGTATCCATTGCCGCAACTAAAACATTTCCGGTTTCTTTTATTGCTTGTAAATGTCTGGGGGCGATGTACCCTGCAATTCCGGTTATTGCAAAATTTTTCAAAATATTATTCCTTATTAAATAATTTTATACAATAAAAAATATAGTAGGAAATTAGAGCGTAGAATTATCATTTTAATTATTTAACTTTAAATCTTTGAACTCTATAGATGCTAAATTAAAACAAAGTTTTTTTACTTCGGGAAGTCCTTTGCCATATCTGGTCCATGTATTTTTATCATTAAGTAACGCCCTTACTGTAGGAAATTGATAATCCTGACTGAAAATAATCCCATCTTTAGCGAGTTTTGGTATAATACCATCTAATACTTCAGTAGTCCCTTTTGCAAGGTCACAATCGATAAAAACAGTCCTTACCGGATGAATAATATTCCCGGGCTTCATAGTATTACAGAACCATCCTTTATAAGTTTTACAAATATCAGGTTCTCCGAACCTTTTTAGATTATTCCATACGAACTCTTCACTTGCGGCGTATAGTCCCGCAAAATCATACTCTATTGATTTTAATTCAGGAGAAAGCGGTTCAACTCCTTCAAAGGAATCAAATATATGAAGGGTAAGTCCCTGCATTTTACAAAAATGACTAAATTTTGCGGCACTACCACCATTAAAACACCCTGCTTCTATCATAATTTCATTAGGCTCTGCTTTACGTTTAGCTAAAAATTTAATAACCTCGGAAATTTCTTGCGGACGATGACTATGTAAAATATTCCAATCAGTCTTAATAAATTTTTTAAAAAGGGATATTTTTTCTTTTAAGGACATCTCTTTAATTCTAAACATCGGTACATAACCCCAAATAAACCAAATGAGTTTCAATCTTTGTTGATCAAGTTCATTAGAAATGAGCGGACGAATTAATTTAACATAGAGTTTTTTAATTAAATTATACATTAAATAGTACCTTATACTTATATTATATGAACATTCATTTAAGTAATTTTTCCCTTACTTATTTTGCTTTAGAAGTTTCACCACTATTGAAAGGTCGCTTACCTTTATTATAGTTGGAAATGAGATAGGAGCGGCGCAATGAACTCGCAATTCTTCTGATCAGTTTTGGTGAAATATTATAAAACAATCTATGATGGATGAGATACATGAGTTGATATTCCTTAACTATAAAAATAGTTTTGAGGTTTCCAATAATGTAAGCACCATACTTTTTTCAATAAAATTTCCATTATTAAAAAGAATTTCACAATCATTTTTTAGCTCTTGATGGGGATCAAGGACTGAGATATTTTCATTAAAAAATTTTTTAGTGAATTTCCGTAAATCATCATTCTTTTTGTACCAATATTCGAAAGGATTCATACTTATGGCGTAATCCTTCTTTCCACTAATAAAAGAATAAGAAAAACGGATTCCTTTTGTTAAATATTGAAATTTTGGACTGTACTTCGGAAGCATATGAGTTCTTTCCCACGGAATTTTTGCTGCATTAGGCATTTTTTTAACAATCATTTCACGATAGATTTTTTCGTCATATTTTAGGTGAAACGGGATTTTCAAGGAGTACTCAATAAAATCTACATTAAGAAAAGGTGAAGCGCACTCAATTTCATCTGATAAAATGAAATGCCCATTTAGAATAGCATTAAAGCCTCTGTTATATAATTTGTAAATTTGTTCTGAATTATAGTTCTTAACTATTTTATCTATATCATTCGTTATCTTAGGAATTAATTTTCTAGAATAAGCTCCCGAATCTAAACTTGGTCCAATCAACTTGGGTTTTGATAGATAAGTCCCCAATAATGCATCCCCGAGCTGTCCCGTATGCAATAATCCATAATTATTAAGATTTAGCTTTTTTACAGCAGCAAATTGATGTGCAGCACCAGCATAAAAGACAATGCCATTATTGGCTTTTATTATTTGTTCTATGTTTTTTAAGAATAATCCATTATTCAGAGAATAAAAAATCAACTCATATTTTAGATCATCGGCAATCCTTTTGGCAATTTTTTCATCATCGTAATCGGATTCTGAAAAAGTTAGACATTCCACTTTGTACCCAAGTTCTGCTGCTAAATATGTTACAACTCGAGAATCTAGTCCACCACTCAATGTAATAAGATGATTAGTTCTATACTCGTCATCTTTCTTTAATTGCATACTCGTGGCATATTTTAATCTATAATAAATCTCGTCAATTATTTTTTCTTTTGAATCCAACGTTAAGGATTCATCAGAAAAATTATGATAATTTTCGATTGTACTGCTGTTCCCATAAATATGAAGATAATTACCTGCGGATATTTTTTTTATTTCATCGAAAAGAGTATAGTCATGAATCATATATCCAAAAGTTAATAGTTGGTATGATGAAAACAAATTCAAACTAAGTTTAACAGCCATCTTGTTCAGCATTTCGACTAAAACATATATCTGAGAGGACACAAATACCATGTTTCTAACTTTAACGTAAAATAAAGGCTTTGAACTCGTTTGATCAGTAAAAATGAAAAATTCTTTTTTCGTTTTATCATAGATAAATAACGAAAATTCTCCTCTCAATTCATTCGGAATTCTGCTACCGTATTTGATATAAAGATTCTTTATAGTTAAAAATCTTGAGCTACTTGAGGTAGAGTTTGTCAAGTCGCCAAAGTTTAGGATATAACCATCAACTAAAACGATTAATTCTTCATCTTCAAAAAATATTTTATCATCCATAAATCTATTATTCGTATTTCTACCAAACATAAAATTGTCTGATTCGATTATTTCATTATGGAGTAAACGAAATGAATCAATTATGTTATTTTCTTTTCCCCCGCCCATGAATACAAATGAAGTAGTACTTTTCATCTATTTCCTTATTTATCCAATTACATTTTACTCTCTAGGGTGTTTTTCCATAAATCATATTTTATTATCAATGATTTGAGTTGATGATAGACCAGATATCGAACTAATAAATTGATCTATCATTTCATTCACTTCGCTAACAGTTAGTTCAGTCATGCATTTGAAATGAGGACATTTAAGACCTGCCTGTGTATAACAAATTCTATCTTTAACCGGCGAACATTCAATTATTTTATTGATGAAACCATGTCTTACTCCTATGGGTTTACAATAGCTCGGATTCGTGGGACCATAAATAGTAAATGTCGGCCGTCCTAAAAAGCTTGCTATGTGTACCGGACCTGAATCATTCCCAATAAACACACCGCAATCATTAATATTTTCAATTAAATCCTCGACAGATTTCGTTTCAGTTAATCTAAAATTCGCTTGGATTTCTTTTTTTATACTGGCAGGGAGAGTATTCACTTCCGTAATAAATTCTACTCTGTATTGCGAAGAAAGTTTTTGAGCCAGTTCATAGTATTTTTCAATTCCCCATTCTTTAGCTGCCCACCCGGCAAATGGATGAATTAAAACTTTGTTCGAATTACTCGGCTTAAGGGGAAAAGTATAATCTGAATCATTTCCTATCGACAGTACCTGACGAACAACATCCATGTACATATCAATTAAATGTGGAGTTGTTCTCATTGGGCTAAATTTATCATAAAGCGGTTTAAAATATTCTAGGTTCATTCCGACAATTTTTTCTGCAGATGAAAAAGTGATCAAGCTGGCTGAAGTGATTGCTCCGGTCAGATCATATATAATTTCTGGACTCTTTTCATGTAATATTTTATATGCATCGCGGGTAGCAATTCTCCCTTTCCAAAAAAAATTATGAGAAATAGTCGTAATTTCGATTGACGGGAATGCAAGTTGAAATATTGATTTGGTTTCAGGGAAGCAGATAATGGAAATAATCTTGTCTTGATGAAATTCAACTATTTTTTTGATCGCGTGAGTTGAAAAAATTGAATCACCAATTTTGTGTAAAACAATTATGCTGACTCCGTTACTTTGTTTCTTTTTAAGAATTCTTATTAACCTGACAATGTGACAAAAGAAACCAATTATTAGTTTAACAAACAATTTGACCGGATAATATTTTTCAACCATTGGAAGAAATTCAACCTGACTCATATAGAAATATGATTCCATGTTTTCGAAATTAAATCCCTAGCAATCTCCATTGTTTCATCGTTAATCACCCATGCATTAATCATAAATAAGGCGAAAAAAAATGCGATCTTCCACAATGAGTAATAAGTTCCAACCGGAAATAGATATTCAAAAAGTAATTCTGATAGAATGAAAGAAATTCCGGCGTTAGTACAAGAAGTTGTAAATGCAATCAGTGGTAAATTCATTTTTTTTAATGCCAATTTATGAACAATGATGCTAGTTCCCAAAATAAAGTATAACACGTAACTGATTGATGAAGCTGCCGCAAGTCCGTTTTGTTGATAGATCGGGACTAAAATTAAGCTTGCAACAATTTTTACTGATATAACAATTGATGAACTTATTAATAACCATTTTATCGCCCCAATCCCAAAGATCAGTTTGTTAACGATAGCATAGGCTGCAAAAAAAACAAGGCTTACTCCATAGATCTTCAATACCTCTGAAGTCATTACTACATCAGTAGAGCTAAACGCTCCACGATGGTAGAAAATATCAATAATTGGTTGAGCGTAAAAAACGAACATTATTGATGATGGGACGAAGAAAAAGAAAGTAATCCTCATTGCAGAATTAAGTGAATTTTCTGTTTCATCATTTTTTCCTGCGGCAAAAGTTTCAGAAAATTTTGGAAAGATCGCCGAAGAAAAAGCCATGGACAATATCGACAAAGGTATAACATAGATAGTTGTAGCATAGTTTAGTGCTGCGATACCACCTTGTTGAACGGAAGAGTAAAAAAGTCTGTCAATGAAAATATATAATTGTCCAAGCAACTCAATAAGAACTGTTACAAAGAAGACTTGAAGTGGGAACTGTTTCAAAAAGTCAGTTTTGATGTGCAAGAAATCTTTTAATATTAGTTTTTTTCTTACAAAAATAAATAGGAAACCAACTTGTAGGATTGTTCCAAGTAAGAAACCAATCGGAATGGCGTAGATTCCAAATTTGGAAGTGAAAAGTACTACTAACAAAATTATTGTAACATTCAAAAAAAGATGAGAGACGAATGCTTTTTTGAAATCATATTCAGCTTGAAGATATGCCAACAATATTGCCATTAATCCGTTTAACGGAATTGTAAACAAAACAATAAAGAGTATTTTCTTTGCAACATTGAACTCTGAAACTGTTAAGGTTGAGGTAAATAATTTGAGAATTGAATCCTCCGAGGCTAAAAGACTCAGAGCAATAATGAAACTTAAAATAAAGAAAAGCGCCAGAGCTTTGTTGAAAAAGATACTAGCATCTATTTCTCCATTCTGAATTTTGATTCTATTGTATTGGGGAATAAAAAAATTTTGACCGACGTAAACGATAAATGTATTGATCACAGTGGGGATTACAATACTGAGTAAATAAAGTTCGTAAGACTGACTAAGACCAAAACTATTCGCAAATATTATTTCACGAATCATCCCCAATATCTTATTGATAGCGCTAAAAAAAATTATGATCAGTGAAGCGCCTGTAACCGTTAAAAAGAATTTTTTTGGCATTTTAAATTAAGGCAGCACAAGATTCTTAAAATACTCGATAGTAATTTTCAAACCTTCTGCGCGTCCGATTTTGGGCTCCCAGCCTAAAATGCGTTTGGCTTTCTCAATATTTGGCTGCCGAACTTTTGGATCATCCTCCGGTAAGGGTTTATAAATAATTTTACTTTTTGAATCCATTATTTTTAATACTTCTTCGGCAAATTGTTGAATAGTTATTTCGTCCGGGTTGCCAATATTTACGGGATCAACTACATCGGAAAGGAGTAAACGAAAAATTCCATCAACCAAATCTGAGACATAGCAGAAACTACGGGTCTGGGAACCATCTCCGAAAACAGTTATATCTTGTCCGCGTAATGCTTGCCCTACAAAGGCGGGTAAAGCGCGTCCATCGTCCAACCGCATGCGGGGACCATACGTATTGAAAATCCGGACGATGCGCGTTTCAACACCATGATAACGATGATATGCCATTGTTATCGCTTCGGCGAAACGCTTTGCCTCATCATACACTCCGCGCGGACCAATAGGATTTACATTTCCCCAATATGTTTCTTCTTGCGGATGAATTTCGGGGTCACCATAAACTTCCGAAGTTGATGCGATGAGAAGTCTTGCTTTTTTTTCTTTCGCCAATCCTAATACTTTATGAGTACCTAACGAACCAACTTTTAAAGTTTGAATAGGAAGTTTTAAATAATCAATCGGGCTGGCAGGCGAAGCAAAGTGTAAAATGTAATCAACTTTTCCCGGAACAAATATAAAATTTGTGATATCATGTTTAAGAAAAGAAAAATTTTCATTGCCGAAAAGATGGCTGATATTATTTAGATTCCCCGTTAAAAGATTATCAATACAAATAACTTTCATACCCTCCGAAAGCAATTTATCACAAAGATGCGAACCTAAAAATCCGGCGCCGCCGGTTACTACTGCAGTCTTTTGAATCACGCTTTGACTCCCTTCTTAGTATAATTGAACATTTCTTTGGTCTGAAAAACAGAAAGAAGAAGAGCAAAGAGAGAAATAAAAATTGCCGCCAGTAACGTCGAAAAAATAATACGGGGAGAAGACGCTTTTTCCGGCGGGATTGCCGCATCAAGTATCTCAACTGTTGGAAGATCTCTGTTTTCTTGAATTTTTTCCTTGAAATACTGCTGCTGAAGCATTAAATAAACTTCATTAAATATTTTCACGTCTCTAACAAGCCTCGATAATTCAGCTGCTAACGAAGGAACTTCAGAAAAAGAAAGAAGTACGTCCTGGTTTAGCGATTCTAATTTTTCCAACTGACTTTTTAATTCTTGATACTTTGACCGCAAAGAAATAATGGAAGGATTATTTTCATTTAAATTTTTGGAGAGCAGTCCTAAGTTGATTTCTGTTGAAATCATTTCGCTTTTTATTGCAGCAGCCGCTTCTATGTTCGCTTTCATTTGTTCCGGTAAAGAAATTGCCTTGTTCTTTTTCTGGAATTCCATCAACGCGAATTCACTTGTATCAAGCTGCGTTTTTATTTGCACCAATTGATCTTCAATATAAACCCTGGCTTTCTTTGCTTTGCTCGAGAGCTTTTCCCTGTTGATTTTATCCAATGCTTCAGCATAAGTATTGGAAATACTTGCCGCCAGATTGCGAATAGAATCTGATTGAAATAAGACCCTGCCAAAGAGTGATGTGGAAACAGGAACCGAAAATTCTATTATCCCTTCTTTTGTAACGTCTATGGAAAGAAGTTTCCTCAATTTAATTGATGCTTCCTCTTTCGTTTCGGCATTCAAATAATCATACAAATTTAATTTCGAGATCACGTATTCCGCCGCCGTTCGGCTTTTAATAATCTCAGCATAAAGTTGAGAATTTGCTCCCGACATATTTAGATTCGGTATTCCAACAATTTCGGAAGCCTGCAACAAACCGGATAACCCATTGGTGTTATTTTTCTCCGGCGGCAAAATGGAAACTCCCGAAGAAAAGGTAACCGGATAAATTACCACCAAAAACAAAACGTAAAACAGAGTGCCAAAAAAAGTTATTGAAAATATTTTTCTTCGATGGGTAACTGCAATTTGCAATAATTGGTGAAAACTCAATGGTTACCTCTTACTCATGATAATAGCCACTGCAGCGGTTACAACCGTTGCAACCTGCCCAATGATAAACAATGCATCTTTTGTAAAATCCCAAAATTTCGGAGGGGGTGGATCTTCAGGAATCCAGATTATATCGCCTGGATATAAAACTTCAACGTCATCCTCATCTATCCATTCTCCTGAATTTGCGCGGACAACACGCACATCAGATTCAATAGCGCGCCAGCCAAAACCTCCGGCTAAAGCGATATAATCTTTAACTTGCAATTTCTTATCGAAGGGAACCTTTCCGGGTTGGACAACTTGACCGATCAAGTTAATATAATCTTTTTTCTCGGGAACAAATATCGCGTCATTTTTCCGAAGGACTATATCTTCTTTAGAAATTTTCTTTTCAAAAATATCACGAAAATTGACTACAACTTTTCCCAATGGTTGGCGCGCTTTCGCCTTTAGATAATCGTACTCATCATCAGTCATATCTTTGCGGGCAATATTTTTTAATCTTTCATACTCTCCATCAGTGGTATCACTTAATGTTCTGCGGAATAATGAGGCATCAGACAAAGAGGCTTTAGGAAGAAACCCCCCGGCTGAATAAATAATCTCACTTAGTTTTGTTTCACCATCTTTAATTTTATACACCCCGGGAAACCTCACAAAACCTTCAACCGATACTATTTCGTCCAATAAAAATTCGGGAATACTTCGTACAACTAATTTATCTTTGTTTTGAAGCTGAAACTTTTTTGAATCGTCTGAAGAGATAAAAAAACTGATCTGCGTTTTATTATCATCTGCAAAACGAATAATTTCCAGAGTATCTTTCTTTGCCTTTGTAAGAAATCCACCGGCGAGATTAATTGCATCATAAGCCGTTTCGTTTGGTTTAAAATTGTAAGAGGAAGGAAATTTTACGCTCCCGAGGATTACATAAGTTTTATCTCCCTTATCAACATAAATAAAGTCTCCCTCACTCAAAAAGGGATTTTGAGTTTTGTCATTCTTCCTGATAAATGATACAAAATCATAGTAATTGGTCTCATTGTAATCACTAACAATTTTAATATTTCTCAGATCTGCAGTAGGATTGATCAACTCGGAATTCATAACAAGATCACTTAAACGCGTATTCGCCGGTAGATAGAAAGCGCTGGATTTCTTCACATCCCCGAATAAACCAACTTTAATTTTCCGTATTTCAGCAAGCGAAACAAAAATGTCAACATTTTTGTAAAACTTTTTAATTGAAACTTCAATTTTCTTTTTTGCTTCGGATAAGGAAAGAGATTTTAAATTTACCTCCCCAACTTTAGGAATGTAAATTGTTCCTTCCTGTGAGACGTTTACTTTCCAGGCAATTTCATCAAGTCCTTTTATGAGAACAAATAGGCTGTCGCCGGGTCCAACGACGTAATTGTCCGGGTCAATATATCCGGTAGGGTGAACTTTTTTACTGAGAGGTTCATCAAGGTTCTGGACTTGGGCTAAAGTTGAGCATGAAAGTAGCAAGAAGAAAATAGAAATTCCTAAAAAACAACGGGAAGTGCTTCTTCTCTTACCAATTTCAATAATATCTTCTATCAGAAAAGTATTCCTCAATTATTTAAATGAATATAAATTTTCAAGCTGTTCTAAGTGGTTTTTTTTGAACGAGTTCCTTCTTTTTCACGGTTATAATAATAATAATAATATTTATAATATGAGCCGTAAGAATTCTTGAACACGAAATTATTAAGAATCGTGCCGACGAAGTTGACGTTGCTATTTTTTAGTATGTCTAATGCTTTCTCCAATAGGTCAAACTCGGTATAATTTGCAGAAACTACAAGATAAACAGCATCGCAGTAAGCGGCAATAATTTCCGAATCAGTTACAGAAATAATTGGAGGAGAATCAATAATAATGTAATCATAAAGAGTTTTCATGTGGGTAATAAAGTCCTGCATTTTCTTCGAACCAAGCATTTCTGCAGGGTTTGGAGGAATTGTTCCGACGGTGATGACATCAAGATTCGCAAGTTTGGTTGGTTTAATAATTGTCGCCAGATTGACTTGGTCAAAAAGATATTCAACGAGACCGGGTTGTCGGTTCATCCCAAAAATTGTATGAACTCTTGGTTTACGTAAATCGCAATCTAGAAGAAGAGTCTTGTGGTTTGCCTGCGCAAAACTACCCGCCAAGTTTGAAGAAATAAGGGTTTTTCCTTCTCCCGGAGTTGATGAAGTAACGTGAATAACTTTCATATTTCCTTGATCAACTTTCGAAAATTGAACTCTTGTACGCAATGCTCTAAACGCTTCACTCGGCACCGAATCAGGTTTATTATAGATGATAAATTCCAGGTCTTTGGAAATTGATTTATCGAGCGATTGAATTTGGGGAACCCACCCAATAACATTAATATTTCTATCCTTCAAGTCTTCCGGAGTTTTTACCGTGTTGTCAAAATAATTGCGGAGAAAAGCGTATCCAAGTCCAAAACCTAAACCCAAAATTGTTCCAACTAGAACAATTAATAGTCTATTCGGTTTTGAAGGTTTGTCAGGTCTTCTTGCGACATCAATAATAAGCACATTGCCTGGTTGAGACTGTTCATTTATTACTGCTTCCTGATATTTTTCTTCTACCAGGATATAGAGTTTCTCAAGAGATTCTCTGCCTCTCTGAAGCCGGGCATATTCTATCGCTGATTTCGGAAGTTGGTTAAATTTTGAATCATACTTATTTACTATTTCAGAAAGATTTTTAACTTTTATTTCGAGAGATTTGCTCTTTATTTCTTCTTCAATAACGTTTTTTGTCATTAACTTAACTTCTTCAGGGCTGCTTGCAAAAATACTGGCTTTAAAGCCTTCTATTTTACTGTTTAACTTATTCCTGAGTTCCTTTATTTTGGCGTCATACTCTCTTATTGCCTGGGTATCAACATTTTTATCTTTTACACTTGAAAGCGCCACATCACGGTTCACTTCAAGTCGGGCTAATTCCGTTTGTAAGTTCTTAAGATATTCTTCAGACGAAAAATTCTCTAAATAAGCGGTTAATTGCGGATCCTGTCTGCGTAATTCATCTTTGTATTGTTTTAAGGTTTTTTCAGAAATAGCCAATTCCATTTTACCTAAATTCAGATCAGCTTCAAATTTTGAAAGTTGAGTGATCAACTCTTTCGCCTGATCATCAAGAGCAATAATTCCCCCTTTTTCCTGGAACATTTTTAAAAGTTCTTCAGAATTATTTAACTGGGCGAGTTTTTCATTTTTTTGATCTAAAAGAAAAGCTTTAACAAGCGTAAGCTGATTTCTGTTAATCTCCAGATTGAGCGTTTTATAAGCTTGGGCATAGAGATTGGTGATTAATGCGGCTTCAAAAGGAGAAGGGCTTTGGGAAGAAATCTCGACAATGTCTAATCCTCGTTTTTGCTCAATTGTTACATTTGTAGAGAGAAGGGATGCAATTTCGTCAACCTCAAGAAGTTTAGGTTTGTCATTAGTCAGTTTGGAGGGCGTATGCACCAGAACTTTAAAACTATCAATTTGGTTAAGAGCATTAAAACTATCTTTGAGAGCCGTGGAAGCTATTTCACGAACCTTATAGCTTTTTAGCACTTCAATTTCATTTGCAATAAATCTATCGCTTCCAAAATCTTGAAATTCCGGCATAAGGGGAGAATTAAGAATATTTCCTGACGGCTTACTTACTTTCAGCACCGTTGTTGACTTGTAAATATTGATTGAACTCACCGCATAAACGACAGAGACCACAATGGCTACTATCGCGATAAGTGAAAATGGGAAAAGATTATCAACGATAATGTTGTAATAATGCTGTAATCCTTGTTCTCGAACTTCATTGGAATTGGTATTGTTATTGTTACTCATATAAAAGAACCCTCAACCTATTTGCGGACGATATTTAAAATTAAAATTGATAATGAAATTAATGTGGAAACAATTGATAACGAGATTGAAAGATATTCTCTCGTATACCAACGTGGCTCGCCTGGTGCTAAAAGAACATCTCCCGCTTTAATTTGCGGTGCAACAGAAACTTTTTGAGGGTTTTTTGACCAAAGCAAATCATTATAGTTTAAGGCAATAAATTCTTGAGTAGAATCATCTTTTGTTCTATAAATTCTCAAATCTTCCAACAAAGCATTCTCCGTTGGTCCACCTGCAAAAGAGAGCAAGTCTTTGGCGTTTGTGTATTCCGGAACAATATATCTGCCGGGAAATCTAACATTTCCCCAGACGGCAACCTTAATATTTACGGATTGGGGATCGGAATAATCGTAAAGCGCACCTTGCGGATTCATTTTTAATGAACCGTAATCAATACCAATTTTTGTATCGTTTGATTGAGCAAGATTAAGAGCGCTTATTACGAATAAAGAAATAAAAAAGAAATAAACTTTCATGTGCAAATATTTTCCCAAATTTTAAATGTAAGATAGTAAATAGCTATTACTCGGCAAAAGTTCCTAATCACAATTTTAAGGAGATTTTCCATGAGGCGAAGAAGCTACTAATTAACCCCAATGCCGGGCCCAAAATTAACAAAACAAACGTCAAGTTCAAAAAATTCGGGAGCCGGTTAAAGATATACACCCTGATAAAAATTTCTAATGCATAAAGGAAAGAAATTGCTAAAAATCCTGAAATTAGTCCAATGAAAACACCGTTCAACAAAAGAGGAAATTTAATAGTAAAGAGTGAGCCGCCCACTAACTTCATCGTTTCGATTTCGTCCTTTCTCCCCTCAATGATCAGCCGGATAGTTGAAAAAATGACATAGAACGCAATGATTGAGAGAAGAATTCCGAGCCCGGCGATATATTTTTGAAACGTTTTCAAATAGAAAAGCATTTTTTGATAAAGAGCATTCGGGAAGACAGCATCGTCAACTTCTTTGATTTTTTTTATGCTTTTTAAAAGTGAAGGGAAATTTATAGTCCCTTCTCCGGCAGTTGTAATAACATAACTCGCCGGTAGGGGATTATAATCCAGTATTTTTCTAAAATCTTCACCCGTTTCTTTTACAAATTTTTCAGCGGCTTTTTCTTTCGAAACAAACCTAATTGATTGCACATTTTTAAGTTTTTGTAAATCATTTTTAACGTTTTCAACCTGAAGTTTTGTCAATCCATCCTTCAAATAAACTTGCACCTCAAATTGATTTTGCAAGTACGTTTCTATTGATTCGGAAATTCTTATTGATAAAATCGAAACAGCGATTAAAATCAACCCCACCGTGGTAGAGATCAACGAGAAAAGGAACGATAACTTAGCTCTTCGGTTTGAACGAATTGCTTCTTTAATTAAAAATAGTATCATATTAGAAATTCGATTCGTCTATCCATCTTGTTAGTTTCCATTTACCGGAAGTTGATTCTTTTTTTAAGTTTAAATTTACCCTTCCGTCAACCCGCACAATATCTGTCGGGTTAAAAGTTATGGTCAAGTTAAATCCGCGGACAATATTTGCTTCGGAAGAGTCTTCTGTTGAAGCGATAATATTGTTCCAAATTAAATCAAGCCGCTCGGCATTTTGAAAAAGTCCGTGGGTAACTTTCATCTCCTCTTCCCTGCCCCAACTGATATCAAAACTTAAATCATAATCACGATAACTAAATAAAAAATTATCACTAAGCATTCGACCGTAGATAGACGTATCTCGAAACGTGTAAGCATATTGCAGATTCTGAAAAACTCCTTCAATTTTTGTCAGGTCACCGATGGCAGAACCGGTTGATTCGCTTTTATCTAACGATGGGGCAAAAGGATTATTGCATCCTGATATGCTCGCAATGATCAATAAAATAAATAGAATTTTTTTCATTTTAATTTGGCGAGTAAAAACCTTTTAACTCGCTCCAACTTGCGCTTTGAGAATTTTTAATGTCCTGCCATAAATAAATTGTCCAGACCTGACGAGAATCACGAATTAAATTAAACTGGAGCTCACCTTCATATTTTTTTTCAGCATTATCGTTCGGGGTAACCACAACAAAATAACTCGCTGTATAAACGATACTATTATCTCCCTGAAAAGAAGATTTCTCATTATTTTTTGTAAACGTAATTGGTTGATCCGGAGCAATATGCGAAATTAAATTATTGAAATATTGTTCTTCGCTTTTCTTCGTCCACCCATCGAGCAAAACCGGGTAAAGCGAACTTGAGCCAGCAGAGGGAATAAACTGATATTCTTTACCCGAAAAAGAAGAATCTGAAAAACAGTTTAAATAGTTTTGAGCATTTTTTTCTGATAACGAATTTGTAAAATTTTCCATGAGAATTTCCGGTGTAACGGCTGATTTGTAATTTGAACGGGGTTGTTCCGGTTGTTCCGGGTCGCGTGTAGTAAACAAATCGCACGCACTGAAAGAACTAATTAAAAAGAAAAGAAGAATTACTTTTACTTTTTGCATAAGAGTATCAACCTGGGAGAAGAGAATTCATCAAATGCTTCGCCGTCATAACTTCCGAAAATCATCTCAACCGATAGATTATTTTTATTTAGCGCACCGAGCAAATCCGTTTTAGAATAAAGTCGAACAGACTCACGATAGTTTTTTCTCTCTCCGTTTTGAAGGAGAACAATTTCTTTAATTACTTTATTTCCCTCAATCTTTCTTGATTGTTTGACTACCATATCACCAATTTCATCTTCCGAAAAGGGGATCAGATTTCTTTTTACATTTTCCGCATTCAGAAAATCAAAAACAAAAACACCTTCATCAGAAAGATGTTTTTCAACATTTGTGAAAAGGGCAAAATTGTCGTCATCATTTTCAAAATAGCCGAAACTCGTAAAAACATTAAGAATTACATCGAACTTCTCAGAAAAAGAGACGGTGCGAATATCATCTTTAATGAACCTTGCATGCAAACCATTTTTTTGTGCCTCATCCACAGCCACCGAGAGAAGTTTTGCGCTCTGGTCAATACCGGTAACTTGAAAACCTCTTTTCGCTAATAATAATGTGTGTCTTCCGGCTCCGCAGCCCAAATCTAAAATTTTTGCATCACCGGATAGATTTATCTTACTGAGAATAAAGGAAATTAATATTTCTGCTTCTTCATTGTTTCTGTGCTTGTAAACGGTCGAATATTCATCTGATTCAAACCATTCTTCAAACCAGAGCTTCATTAAAGAAGACCTCTGTTCGAGACGGCACGGGCAATAGTTGCTTCATCAGCAAATTCCAGGTCGCCTCCAATCGGTAAACCGCGTGCAATTCTTGTCACTTTGATATTTAGAGGCTGAAGTAATTTTCCAAGATAAAGCGAAGTGGCGTCTCCTTCAGTATCAGGATTTAATGCAAGAATAATTTCAGAGACTTCCTGAGTTTTAAGTCTTTTAAGAAGTTCATTAATCTTTAGCGATTCCGGTCCAATTCCGCTTAAGGGTGAAAGGACACCTGAAAGAACATGATAAACGCCGTTATATTCGTTAGTTCTCTCGATAGCAATAATATCACCGGGTTCTTCAACGATGCAGAGAACCGAATTATCCCGTTTGGGGCTGGAACAAATCTCGCAGACATCGAATTCCGTTATGCTAAAACAGATCGAACAAAATTTTAATTTGTGTTTCAGGTTATAAATTGCGTTAATAAATTTTTCAACTTCATCGTTTGGTTTTTTTAAAAGATAGAGCGACAATCTCTGTGCTGTTTTTTTTCCGATTCCCGGGAATTTGCTGAATTCTTCAATCGCAATCTGCAATGGTTCTGAAATGTTCACCTAAAACCCCGGGATGTTTAAACCGGGAGGTATCATTCCCTTTGTAAGTTTTCCCATTTCATCTTCCGACATTTTTTCTGCTGATTCTAACGCTTTATTAACTGCTGCAACAACCAAATCCTCTAAAAATTCTTTTTCATCAGGATTGATCACTTGTTTGTCAATCTCGATTGAAACGATCCTCTTGTTTCCACTCGCAACGGCTTTGATAATCCCGCCGCCGGCTTCCGCGGAAACGGTTTTATTGGCTAAACCGGCTTGGGTTTTCTGCATTTCTTCTTGCAATTTCTGTACCTGGCGAAGCATATCCTGCATTCCACCTTTCATTGAACCTCCGAACTATTTTTTTTTAGCATTTGTATTACTTTTCGTGCAAATATAAAACAATCAATTGACTTTTTATACCCTGATTTTATAAAATTTTGATAAATTTTTGCCTAACTTCATTTATATTGTAATATAAAAATTTCAAATAATAAAGGAAGAAACAAAATCGTTACTGAATTGACGTTTGACGATTTTTTCGTTATTGACGAAAACAACCGGAAAAGAATTAAGAATTACGGTGTCTTCTCTGCCAGGGTAAGCGCTTTTTTTTACGAATATGTAAAAGAGTATCATATCCCCATAGCATTTGAGAACATTCTAGAAAACGGCAATCTAAAATTAGCCCCAACCGAACTATTCCCTCTTTATATTAAGATCATGAACACTTCAAATAAAACCTTCTCTAAAATGTTTTCCCTGGCAAAAAACACTCCGCTGCAGGTACCGATTCTTGAAAACTATCTCAGTTCTGATTCCAATTATCAGTTGAACGATCACCACATTATTTCATTTAATATTCTTCCTATGGCAGATTTTAAAATGATTGAGAGAATAGCAACTAAGGTTAACGTTATCCTAAAATCTTACTTTGAGCGAAGAAATTTACTTTTAAGCGAACTGTCTTGCACGTTTGGTAAAAGCGGAGATAAAATTGTTTTGCTCGGTCAGTTTGCTCCTCACAAGCTAAAATTAATTCCGAAAGACGAACCTGAAAATGAATTTGAGTTGTCAACTCCATCAAAAATTAAAAAATATATTGACCTTTTTCAAGAAAGCGTCCAACGTTAAATGATTACGAAATACGGATACACGACCCTAAGCATGGTTCTTGCCATTTGCTTGATCCTTGCGATCGTCAGCTTTTTTATTCACTCAATCCCCATCCGGATAACCCTTACTACATTGATTATATTTTTACTTCTCTTCACATTGAATTTTTTCAGGGATCCGGAACGGGTAACACCGACTGATGAAAATTGTGTTATCTCACCGGCAGACGGGACAGTTCTTTTTGTTAAAGATGTTACGGAAGAAAAATTTCTTCAAGGAAAAGCGAAGCAAATTTCAATTTTTATGTCCCCGCTCAATGTTCACGTTAACCGGATTCCAATTACCGGGAAAGTTGAATATTTGCAATATCATAAAGGTGAATACCTGGTTGCGTATGATGACAAAGCTTCCGAGAAAAATGAACGAAATGAAATCGGAATTTCAGGAAGCACCGGGAAAGTGCTCTACACGCAAATTGCCGGGTTCGTAGCCAGAAGAATCGTTTCCGAACTCAACTTAGGCGATAGCGTTATTGCAGGAAAAAGATTTGGAATGATTAAATTTGGCAGTCGAGTTGATGTGATTGTACCCGAAACTTTTGTTACTTCATTAAAAAAAGGAGCTAAAGTATTTGCAGGAGAAACTATTTTATTCGTCCGCCAAAGGCAGATGAAATGACGTTAAAAAATATGAAACCAACAAAAAGAATCTTCCCAAATTCATTCACTTCACTAAATCTGTTTTGCGGATTTTTATCAATCATTGAAGCGGCGGAGCAAAATTATGTGTTAGCCGCATGGTTGATCGGCGCGGCTGCTATATTCGACGCGCTTGACGGTGTGGCAGCACGGATAACAAGGTCCAGCAGCCAGTTTGGCGTTGAACTAGATTCTCTTTCAGATGTCGTCAGTTTTGGGTTGGCGCCCGCTTTTCTGATTTATGAAACCGGACTGAAAAGATTTGAAACACTAGGAATTGTCGTTGCCGGAATTTATCTGCTTTGCGGCGCGTTCCGGCTTGCAAGATTTAACACGCAATTAGTTGGCTTCAAGAAAGAATATTTTGTGGGACTGCCAATTCCAACCGCGGCGTTAACAATTGCCGCTTACATTTTAGTCTTTGCAGAAGGTAACAACTTAACCTTTTCTTATGATCTCTATACAATTGTTCTTGTTCTCACTTTAGCAATGTTGATGGTCAGCAAATTCCGTTATGAAACACTACCGCATTTTTCTATCCACGGAATAAAAGAAAAACCATTTCATTTTTCATTTATTGCGCTCAGTTTAGCTGCTCTTTTTTTAACCCAGGGAAGAGCAGTGTTCTTAATCTTTCTTTTCATTGTTCTCTTTGGTATTTTCAACTCAGTTTATTTGAAGATAAAAAAATAAATAAGGTTTACATTGTACAAGGCAAAAGTAATTATCAAACGGAAAAAATCAATTTTGGATCCGCAAGGAAAAGCGGCAGAACACGGCGCTGTTTTACTTGGATTTAAAAATATTGCGGATGTAAGAATAGATAAACAAGTTGAATTTCTTGTAAATGTCAACGATGAAGAAACTGCGAAAAAGGAAGTATCTGAATTTTGTTCTAAACTTTTAAGCAACCCGACAATGGAAGATTTTGAAATTAATTTAGAAGAAATTGATGAAGTTTAAATTCGGCGTTGTGGTTTTCCCCGGTTCAAACTGCGACCACGACTCTTATCATGTATTGAAACATATTTTAGACCTGGAGACTGTTTATCTTTGGCACAAAGATACCGATTTGCAAAATTGTGAAGTAATCATTCTTCCCGGCGGTTTTTCTTATGGTGATTATATCAGAACCGGCGCTGTTGCAAAACTTTCTCCAATAATGAATTCAGTAATCGCTTTCGCCAATAAAGGTGGAGTTGTGTTCGGCATTTGTAACGGCTTCCAAATTTTAACCGAATGTGGCTTATTGCCTGGCACGCTTATCAAAAATAAGAATTTGAAGTTCGTTTGTAAGGATATTTATATCACCGCTGTAAACGACGTTTCACTGTTAACAAAATCTCTTGAGAAAAAAACGTTGATGACTCCCGTAGCTCATGGCGAGGGTAATTATTTTACAGATGAAGAGACATTAAAATCACTTGAGCAGAATAATCAAGTGCTTTTTAGATATTCTTCCAAAAAGGGAGAAATTTCCGAAACGTATAACCCAAACGGCTCAGTGCAAAACATAGCCGGGGTTATGAATAAAAACGGAAACGTCTTTGGCATGATGCCCCATCCGGAACGAAGCAGCGATGTGTCGCTCGGTAAAACCGATGGCTTGCAGATTTTTAATTCGTTACTACAAAATTTTATTAACTAGAAGGATCAACCATGTTTAGCAATATCGGTCTACCGGAAATACTTATCATTATGTTTGTACTTGTGCTTTTATTTGGCGCAAAAAAAATTCCCGAACTTGCACAGGGAATTGGTAAAGGAATGAAGGAATTTAAGAAAGCCGTAAAAGATGACCCCGGCGAGAATAAAATAACTGATAAAAATCAGCCACCAGAAAAAAAAGACTAACTTATGTTTGGAAATATCGGCGCAACAGAAATTATTGTAATTGCAGTTGTCGCTCTGCTTCTCTTCGGTCCTAAGAAACTACCTGAAATGCTGCAGAGCGTTGGAAAAGGGATCAAAGAGTTTAAAAAATCTCTTAATGAAGTTGAAGAAGAAATTAAAAATTCAGTTGACGACAAGAAATAAACCCCACGATCTGCATCTCTAAAACTGCAAAAGGATTTTTTTGATTAGTTATAAAAATTATACCGAAAAATTACGGCTTCTAAAGGAGGGTAAATTATCTTTAGTTGAAAACGTTCAAAATTTTCTTTCACGAATCGAAGAAAGAAAAAACTTAAATGCTTTCACTTTTCTTTTTGCAGAAGAAGCTATCCAAAAAGCAACAGAAGTTGAACTGAAAATTGCGGTCGGTTCTTTCGGAAAACTTGCGGGACTGGTGTTTGCCGTAAAAGATGTCCTCGCAATAAAAGATAAACCGCTTACATGCTCTTCAAGGATTTTAGAAAACTTTACTTCACTTTACACTGCCACAGCCGTTCAAAAACTACTTGACGAAGATGCGATCATCATCGGTAAAACCAACTGCGATGAATTTGCGATGGGTTCCTCAAATGAAAATTCAGCCTTCGGCGCAGTCAAAAATCCTCTTGATGAAACAAGAGTGCCCGGCGGTTCGAGTGGCGGTTCAGCTGTTGCTGTTGCGGCAAATCTTTGCGATGTTGCTCTGGGAACAGATACCGGAGGATCTATACGCCAGCCAGCAGCATTCTGCGGCATCTACGGATTGAAACCAACTTACGGACTTGTCTCCCGCTTTGGTTTGACTGCATTCGCATCATCTTTTGACTGCATTGGTCCTTTCGCAAATTCCGTTGAAGATATCGCGCTTACGCTGGAAGTCCTTGCCGGACAAGATAAAAGTGATTCAACTTCAATCAATGCAGAAAAAAAAGTATATCCAAATTTGCTTGGCAATAACAAGCAAAAATTAAAAATAGGCATTCCAAAAGAATATTTTGTTGAAGGTTTGTCTTTAGAAATAAAAGAACAAATTGAGTTGGTAATTCATAAATTAAAAGAATTGAATTTTTCCATCGAAGAAGTTTCACTTCCGCACACGGAGTTTGCAATAGCGACTTATTATATTTTAACAACCGCGGAAGCCTCATCAAATCTTGCACGGTTTGACGGCGCGAGATACGGATACCGCTCAAAACAAAGTTCTTCATTGAAAGAAATGTACAATGCTTCCCGCTCGGAAGGATTCGGAAGTGAAGTGAAGCGAAGAATTATGCTCGGGACTTATGTCTTATCTTCCGGTTATTACGATGCTTACTATAAAAAAGCTCAAAAAGTAAGAAGAAAAATTAAAGAAGATTTCGTAAAAGTTTTTTCTAAGATTGATGTGCTGCTAACGCCAACTACACCAACAACTGCTTTTAAGTTAGGTGAAAAAACTTCTGATCCGCTCGAAATGTATTTGAGCGATATTTTTACTACGTCTGCAAATCTTGCCGGAATCCCGGGAATCAACATCCCGATTGGAAAAGATAAAAATAACTTACCAATGGGTTTACAATTATTGGCAAATCAATTTGAAGAAGAAAAACTGTTACAGCTTGGTTCGACCATAACCGGAGAAATTCTTATAATTTAAGTTTTTCATTTTTCTTTTGAGACTCTTCACTCAATTTCTTTTTATAAGCGATCATTTTCTTCAAAAGATTCCCATCACTTATAGCAAGCATTTGCACTGCTAATAATGCCGCATTTTTTGCTTGATTAATCCCAACCGTCGCCACCGGAACACCTGCAGGCATCTGCACAATTGAAAGAAGTGAATCCAATCCATCCAATGATTTTGCTTTAATAGGGATTCCAATTACAGGAAGCGGAGTGAAAGCCGCTGTAACACCGGGCAGGTGGGCTGCGCCCCCAGCTCCGGCAATAATAATTTTCATTCCCCGCTTGTGGGCTGACTTCGCAAAATCCGCCAATACTTCAGGAGAACGATGCGCTGAGATAACTTTTACTTCAATTGAAATGTTAAATTGCTGTAAGATATCAGTTGCTTCTTTCATTACAGGTAGATCAGAATCGCTTCCCATAATTACTCCGACAACCGGTTTTTGTGTTTTCATAATTTCTCTTTTATTTAATTAATTATGTGGCGCAGAATTAATTCTGCACTATGCGTAGAAAAAACTTTAAATGCTTTTCCAATTTATTTTTTTTATTACATCACCATCGGATTGTAGTATGATCGCACCTTCAGAATCAGTGCGTAGAATCTTCGAGTGAAGATTACTCAATCGTTCTAAAATAACTCGCGATGGATGACCAAATTTGTTTTGCTCGCCCACACTAATTAAACTAATCTTTGGTGTTACAAAATTAAGAAAATTTTCTCCCGAACTCGTCTTACTTCCATGATGCCCTGCTTTTAAAACATCGGAATCTAAAAACTCTTTCCATCGAGAAGTTAAATATCGCTCTTCTTTTATTTGTGCATCACCGACAAAAAGAAATGAAGTTTGTCCATAAACAATCTTAAAAATGCCGCACCTGTCGTTAATTTTAAAGTTTTTCAGCGGGGAAACGTGTGTATCAGCCAGAAAATAGATTTGGCAATTCGCCTCGCTTAGTAGAGTATCACGATAATAATTGGGATGGATATTATAAATGGCAAGTAATTGTTCAAAATAAAGATCGTTTTTATCGGTTGAGTCCATATCCGGTTTGAAAATTTTTTTAATTCTTTGTTCCGATACCAGCGAGACAAAGCCGGCAAAATGGTCATTATCCATATGTGAAACCATCCCGTAATCTATTTTTCCAACCCCAAGATGATCGAGCAGCGGGATAACAACACGCTCGCCATTATCATAATTAAATTGCGAACTCCCTGCATCAATCAACATTGTTTTGCCGTTTGGGAATTTAATAAGGAATGAATCCCCTTGCCCGATATCAATCATCATTACAGATAGTTTTCCATCCGGCAAAATATTTTTATTATCAAGCGAACAAAAAACTACCGTGTTCACCGTTACCAGGATAGTTAAAAGTATTTTTGTCCATATCCTCTTCATAAAATGCATGAAGAAAATTAAGAGAAATAAGAAAAAATAGAAGATCAGGGAATCTTGCAGTGTAAAATTGTTCACGCGGATGAACGAAAAATCTTGTGTCGCAGAGATTTTTATCAACCAATAAAGGAGCGCAATTAAACTATCTCCGGCAGATGCATAAATGCCGGCAACTTGCGAGGAAATTAACGAGACAAATAGTGTCAATAATCCGTTTGCAAGAATTATTGAAATTCCCGGAATAACAAATAAATTTGAGATGAGAGATATAATTGAAATTTTTCCGAAATAGTAATTTGAAAAAGGGAGAACTCCAATCTGTGCCGCTAATGACAGAAAAAACATTCCCACTATCGCTTTAACAAACTTATCTTTTAGATTCAGCTCATTTACTAAGTTTGAAAAATATGGATAGAGTCCTACAATTGACATAACAGCGACAAAAGAAAGTTGAAATCCCGGCGTAAAAAGTTGATTGACATCAATAAATAAAATTGCCAGCGCGGCAATAGCAAGTGTATTCCAAACATTCATTTCTCTGTTGGTTAGGGAGGCAACAAAGAGAACCATTGCCATAATTGTAGCCCTCAAAACCGCTGCTTGAAATCCCGTGATGATGAGAAAAAAAAATAAACCGGTCATTGTAAGAAGAGATCGAAGATAGATATTAGCCCGCCCGAAAAGAATGATAAAAATGATCGCGATAAACCCAACATGCAAACCGGATACGGCAAGCACGTGTGCCACACCGGAATTAATAAAATCCATTTTAGTTTCGTTATCTATTTCACTTTTGTCTCCGAGGAGTAGTCCTTTTAACAATCCCGCAGCTTTTGGTTCTTGCAGCGCGTCAATTCTCTCTGCCATACTTTTTCTTATTGAAAAAATAAATGCCGGGAAAGAAGAAATTGCAGGATTAAGAATCTCAACATCCTTCACAGCTTTGGCAGTGATATACCCGGTCACGCCTTTCTTTAATAAGAATGTCCCATAATCAAATTCACCCGGATTACGAATTCCTTTCCCACGGCTGTACACTCCTTTTACAGTTACATAATTACCCGGGTTAAGTTTATTGTAAAGATTACGGAAATTTTTTATCATATCAGCTTTAACTCTGCAGACAACAAGATAATTCCCCGTTATTTTTTTATCTCCATAAAAAAATGAATCTATGACGAGCTTAAACTTGAAATCGTTTTTTCTCTTCAACTCAATTTCGGAAATCCGTCCAACGACCTTCACCTCTTTAACATAATTTTCTTTAATAGGATACTTAATTTCATCTCTATTTTGGAGGAAATATAGAAGAGCGCCGAAGAAAAAAACCGGGATTAACGCAAATACGATGTAAGGAATTGTGATAATCTTTGAAACAAAAAGCTTAATGAAAAGAAGCGATACAACTATTGATAAGAGAAAAGCTACGCCAAGAATATAAAAACTGATTTGATATTCGGATTGAAAGATTATCCCAAGAATAAAACTAATTGCAATACCAATTAACGGATAATGCTTTAGCATAAATTTTTAATAATTGCGTTTTTAATATCGGATAAATCTGAAATACTTTCTGAAATGATTTTCGCTTTGCAGCCTGCTGTTATCAATAAAGCTGGATTATTAGTGTGCGTCTTAACTGAAAGATCTTCAACATTCCCATGATCAGAACAGAGAATGATTGAGAGCGTCTCATGATCAAATTGGGTGAAAAGAGTATAAAGAAATTCATCAAGTGTATTGAGGGTTGATGCTGTATCTTCGTCATATCTTCCGTGTCCAAGATGATCGGTCAAGAAATATTCAAATGCGGTGAAGGAATTCTTGCAAGCGATATTCAAAAGATTTTCTGCGGCATGCTGCGGCGAAATAACAGGAAGATCGTATCCAAGTTTTGTGTTCCAGCGGGCATTGGTAATTTCTGCCGTGAGCGCATTGCCTGCAGCAACATCATCATAGCCGTTGAGATGCATTCCGTTAAGGTTACAGCTCAACGTGGTAACGCTTAACCGCTTTTTACCGGAATCAATATAGTCGAAAAATATTTGAGGATAGGCATTAGCAAAAACGACGCCTTCATTTTTATCAAAGAAATATTTAAATATATTTTCTTTCCTTATGATAGGAATTAGCGTTGAATAGGGAAATGGACCAAAGTGCTGGTTAATAATTTGCGGAGCTTTTACTCCACAAAAAATAGAAGTTTGCCCGGTGCCGCTTTGTGGAAGTCCTTTTATTCCCATTAAGGCATCAACAGGAGAAAGAAATATTTTTCCGTTTGATAAAGATTGATTTTCAAGATGTGGGATTTCACCAAATATTTTTTCAAAAGTTTTAAACCCGAATTTGAAAAATGGGTTCACGTCATAATCATTTTTTCCGATACCAACACCGTCTAAAAAAAGTAGAAGAATATGATGAGCGCTCTTTTCCATCTACTTTATCAACGGTGATTCAACCATAATTGTAACAGGACCGTCATTAAAGATATTCACCTTCATCATTGCGCCGAAAACACCGGTCTTTATTTTTGCGCCGCCCAAATTTTGTTTTAACCTTTCAATAAATTTTTCGTATAACGGGATGGCAGTTTCCGGTTTTGCTGCATCAGTAAAGCCAGGGCGGTTCCCCTTTCGCGAATCTCCGTATAAAGTGAATTGAGAAACAAGTAAAATTTCTCCATTTATATCCTTTAGAGAAAGATTCATTTTTTCATTCCCATCCATAAAGATTCTCAAATTGCAGCATTTATCAGCCACGAAATTAACGTCATCAATCGTATCGGTAGTTTTTATTCCGAGAAGAAGCACAAGCCCTTTACCTATGCCAGCGGAATAATTTTCGCTTTCAATAACAACCGAGCCGCTGCTTACCCGCTGAACTAACGCCCTCATTTTAATTCACCTTTTATAACCCGGTCAATGTTTGAATAATCTTTTGTAATTGTGATTGCTGAAAAATTGTGCAATTCAAAGAGTGATCTAACTTCCACCGATTGCCCGGCTCCTAACTCAAAATACATCCTCCCCTTTTCCTTTAAATAATCTTTCGCAGATGCTATAATTTTCCGGTAAAATGTTAATCCGTCTGAAAAATCCGTAATCGCAAAGTCAGGCTCATGAATAACGATTTCTTTTTGCAAAGTATGAAATTCATTTAGTGAAACATACGGCGGATTGGAAACAATAATATCCTGCTTTTCAGCAATTGGTAAAGACAATGCTAAAACATCGTTCTGCAAATAGGTAATTTTCGATGCGACATTATGAGAGTCTGCGTTTAGGCGGGCTACGACAAGCGCTTCAGGACTTTTATCAACAGCAATTATTTCGGCATTCGGAAGATGTTTCGCCAGAGCGACCGCGATAATTCCGCTTCCCGTCCCAATATCCATAATATTAACATGCGTTTCTTTATCAATAGAATTTAGCACAGTTTCAATCAGTATTTCTGTTTCCTGGCGCGGTATTAAAACATTCTTATTCACAGAAAAAGTAAGTCCATAAAATTCAACATAGCCTAAAATATATTGGAGCGGTTCACGCAGCCCACGTCTTTTTACATGAGATCGAAAAAGATCAACTTCATCATCTTTCACCGGTTTATCAAATGAAAGATAGAGATCTAACCGTTTGCATTTTAGCACATCTGCTAAAAGCAATTCCGCATTTAGCCGGGCAGATTCAATCCCCTTTTGCTCAAAGAAAGGAGTTGTCAAATTTAAGAGTTCAAGGATGGTATGCATACGCAAATTTTTTATTCAATTGAATTTGAAAAATTGTAAATTGCAACAAATTTTTTTTCTGTTCACGCTCAAAATAAGAAAGTATTCGCTTTTTAAGAAGTTTAATGAAAATAGAGAAAGGTAAAATAAAAAGAATCCTCTGCATCAAACTGCGGGGTATTGGAGACGTTATTCTCTCAACAGTGGTCTTTGATAATTTGTTAAAGGAGTTTCCTCTGGCTAAAATTGACTACCTGACCGAACCACCGGGTAAAACGGCTTTGGAAAAGCTTTCTTTTATAAATGAGATCCTGATCTATAATAAAGAAGAAACTTTTGCCGGAGTCAAAACTATCGCAAAAGTATTCTTTAACAAGTATGATTTGGTTTTAGACTTTTATTCCAACCCGAGAACAGCGGCAATAACTTGTTTTAGCGGTGCAAAATATCGCGCAGGTTTTCCTTATAGAGGAAGAACCTACGCATATAACTTATTGGGTCCAGCTGAACGGAATAAATTTCATGCGGCTCAACTCCATATTGAATTCTTAAATAGTATTGGGATAAAAACTGAATCCAGCAATCTTCACTTTGGTCTAGATAAAAAAGAGATTGCTTTTGCACAAGACTTTTTCGATAAGAATTTCTCGGTAAATGATTTTGTTGTTGTGCTCAGTCCAAGCGGTGGCTGGGATTCAAAGAAATGTGATGCTTCAAAATTTGCAGAAATAGGCGATACTCTCTATGAAACGTATCATGCAAAATTTCTTATTGTTTGGGGTCCTGAAGATTACCATGACGCCTTGGCTATTCAAAAAATAATGAAACACCCCTCTCTGCTCGCACCCAACACTACAATCCGAGAAGGAGCTGCTTTGATGCGAGTCGCTAAATTAGTAATTGCAAACGATAGTGGTCCGATGCACATTTCAACTGCAATCGGTACACCTACACTAAGTCTGCACGGTCCCACCGATCCGAATTTACAAGGACCGTTCGGAGATAAACATGCATGGATCAGGCTTGAAGAGCTTGACTGTATAGGGTGCAATTTGTTAATATGTCCCCGCAAACATGAGTGTTTTCTCAACTTACCAACTGAAAAAATAATTGAAAAAGTCGCACAACTCATTTTAAAAAATGATATTTTGGTTCACCATGAAAAGATTTGAGGTATATCTTAAGAAGAGATTTCTTTCTCTTTTACTTGTTCTCAACAGGAAGAGCAAATTCGTAGAAGAGAATTATTCAATCATGCCAGGAGCAAAGGTTCTCTTTGTTCGCTTAAATAGAATTGGTGATGCGCTTGTAGTTACGCCGTTACTTTCCGAAATTAAAAAGAAGACGGGAGTGCAGGTTTTTGTTCTTGCAAGTGAAATAAACCGAATTGTTTTTGAAGATTGCCCATCCGTTGACAAAACCATTGTATTCGATAAGGGGTTAACAAGTTTTTTAAATCTGCTGAAACTTATTGAACACGAAAATTTTGCTGCCTTGGTTGATTTGCATGACGATGTTTCTACCACCGTTAGTTTCCTTATAGCTCTGGCGAAAGTGCCCCTAAAATTCGGTTTAAAGAAATCCAACTCAAGAATTTATACCCACACAGTAGAAAAAACTGACCCGACAAAAACACACGTTGTGGAAAGGAATCTCGCTTTATTAAAATTGTTCAAATTAGATTATGAAAAAGAGAAAATAAATATTGTTTATCAACCAAAAAAAGAATCACTAGATAAAGTGGAAACTTTTTTGACGAATAAATTCAAGGAGAATAAATTTCTTATTGGAGTTAACATTTCTGCCGGAAGCGAAGCTCGTTTTTGGGGCGTCGAACGATACCGGCAGCTGCTTTCATTTTTTTCAACTTATGATGCGAATGTTTTATTGATTTCTTCTTCTCGAGATTTGAAGTATGCAATTCAGATTGCGGTGAAGGAAGAAGCGCTTTTTTATTCCCCCTCTTTCGATGAATTTGCAGCAATGATAGCTAAACTTGATTTCCTTTTTACTCCAGATACTTCAACTGTGCACTTAGCATCGGCTTTCAAAGTCCCGATGTTTGGTATTTATGTTCAATATAACACTGATGATCTGCCATGGACACCTTATCAATCTAAACATGAAATAGTTGTTACGAAAGAACCGAATTTATTAAATTTGTCCTATGCAGAAGTCATTACTAAACTAAAACCATTTGTAGAGCATTATGTCAAATCTTTATCCAATCCCCTCCTGTAAAAATTTTAACGGTTACAAACCATGCTTCCCGAACCATAATTGTTGGGAACAGGGCTGCAAAGAAAATATTCCGACGGGAACGAAAATCTTAATTATTAATCTCGACGCGATGGGTGATGTATTAATGACGACCGCACAGCTAAAAAGTTTAAAGAAGAAATTTCCAGAATCTTCCATTTTTTGGGTAACATTAAAACCGGCTGATCAACTGCTTTTACACAATCCTTATGTTGATCAAGTTTTTAAATATGATTTTGAATCACTTTCTATTCTTCAACAAATGGAATTTGATTTTGCGTATAACATTGATAAATCAAAACGTTCGGCAGCTTTGTTAAATTCGGTTTCCGCAAAACAAAAACTTGGATTCGGATTAAATGCTGACGGAAAGATCATTCCTTTAAATGATGGCGCATTCTATAATTATCAACTCGGCATGGACGATCATTTAAAATTTAAAGTGAATCTGCGAACCGGGCAGGATTATCTGGCTGAAACGCTCGAGCTTGATTACGAACGAAATGATTATGTTTTTCATTTTTCCGATGAGGAGCTTACGTTCCAACAAAAGTACAAAAATGAAGTGGGGTTGGAGGAGCGTGATTTGGTTGTCGGTTTCAACACCGGCTGTTCAAACCTTTTTCCAAATAAAAAAATGACTGTTGAGCAGCACATTCAGCTTATTGAACAATTACTAAGCCATCATAAATATAAAATTATTTTGCTCGGCGGACCAGAAGACGCCGATCGAAATGAGTTAATTGCGGCGCCGTTCGGGGACAAGCTCATTAACACTCCAGCCACCATGGGAATACGGCGGGGCGTTTGCTTTGAAAATCTTGCCGATTTGATTATCACCGGAGACTCTTTTGGAATGCACATTGCCATTGCGCTAAAAAAATACGTCATCGCTTGGTTCGGGCTTAGCTGTTGGACTGAAATTGATCTGTATGAAAGAGGCGTAAAACTTTTTCCAATTGATTTATTTTGCTCGCCATGTTGGAAGAAATCTTGTCCGTATAATCTAGAGTGCGTTAGACAAATTGATTTAAAACGAATTGAAAATGAAGTGGTAAATTACTTTGACTCAAAAACAAGATACTAATTTAAATTTACTTTTTTCTTTCGCTAAAAGAGTGCGCCGCCCTCTTCTACTTGATGGAGCAATGGGAAGTTTTCTTCAACTAAATGGAATTCAACCTCATCCCACGATTTGGATGTCGTATGCAAATATCACTCACCCCGAAGAAGTAATGAAAGCGCATCAAGCCTATATCAAAGCCGGAGCCGACATCATTACAACAAATACTTTTCGGACAAATCCGGTTTCGCTGAAATCTTCAGAAGAGAAAATTATCTGCCGTGATTTTGTAAAAAGAAGTGTCAATCTTGCGAAATCAGCGGTCGAAGGAAAAAATATTTTAATCGCCGGCTCAAATCCCCCGGCAGAAGATTGTTACCAGGTTAAAAGAATTATCACGAAAAAAGAGTTACAAATTAATCATGCCGAACATATTGAATATTTGATGGATTCAGGATGCAATTTTGTGCTGAATGAAACGCAGAGTCATCTGGATGAAATTCTTTTTATTTCAAAATTCTGCAGTAAAAATTCCATTCCATTTATAATGAGTTTGTACTTTACACCGGAACTCATGTTGCTAAGCGGTGAAAATCTTTTTGATGTTATTCCTCGGATTGAAGAATTTGTTCCACTCGCCATTGGGTTGAACTGCATCTCTCCGGGAACGTTCCAAAGAATTTTTCACAGAATAAATGCGGACACATCATGGGGTTTCTACTTGAATTGCGGAAGCCGCGATTTTGAGAGTGATACAATTGAATGCGGAATTTCACCGGAGAACTATTCAAGTGCAGCAAAACCCTATTTAAGGAAGAATCCCGCTTTCATTGGTTCCTGTTGTGGTTCTTCGCCAAAGCATACAAAAGAATTAAAAAAGCTTTTAGATGAAAAAAATAATAATTAACTCTCCAGCAAAAATTAATTTCGGACTAAATATTGTTTCGAAGCGTAATGATGGATTTCACAATATCGAAACTATTTTCTATCCAATTGAGCTGCACGATATTTTAACTTTTGAAAGAGCGGAGAGATTCTCCTTCAGTTGCAATAATGAACTTATTCTTAACGATAATAACAATTTAGTTTTAAAAGCCATACGGCTGCTTGAGCAACATTCAAAAATGGTATTCAATGCAGCAATTACTTTAGAAAAAAATATTCCGATTGGCGCGGGACTTGGAGGCGGAAGTAGTAATGCGGCGAACACTTTGCTGGCTGTGAATGAGTTATTCGATCTTCAACTTAAAGAAGGTCTATTGAAAGAATTTGCATTTCAACTTGGTTCTGACGTTCCGTTTTTCCTTCACCCGGTTTCTTCTTTTGCATCTTCGCGCGGGGAGATGCTCTGGCCCATCAGTTTTAGAATTGCAAAGCCAATTCTCTTAGTCAATCCAGGGATTCACATTTCAACTAAATGGGCTTATGAAAACATTCTTCCTAAAGTGCCGGATTTTTCTCTTTCCTCACTTGACAAAAATTCAGTAGAACACCTGACCAGCTTACAGAATAGTGTTGTAAATGATTTTGAGAAAGTGACGTTTGCAGCACATCCTGAACTAAATAAAATAAAAACCAAAATGTTCGAGCTACATGCAGAATTTGCATTGATGAGTGGAAGCGGTTCTACTTTGTTCGGCATTTTCCCGGATAAAGTATCAGCCCGTTTAGCTAAAAAATATTTTTCAAAAACTTACTTCACCTACTTACAATGAAAACACATTTTACTTATATCTTCTTCAGCGCTATTCTATTTCTCTCAATAAATTGTTCTACAAGTTCCTTTTATATCCATTCAAGAACGGAATGGAATGCGGCAAATCCAAAGGCATTCAAATCACAGCTTCCGGTGAGAATTACAATTCATCACGAAGGGGAGATTTTCAATTCGGAAAAACAATCGAGCCAGCAACACATTAAAAATATTCAGACTTGGGGAATGAGCGAAGCCCGCAATTGGAGTGACATACCTTATCATTTCTTAATTGATTTCGACGGAAATATTTTTGAAGGAAGAAATGTTTTTACAGCGGGAGAAACCGCTACCGAATATGATCCTGCAGGACATTTGCTTATCACCTGCTTAGGTAACTTTGAAGAACAAAAGGTTACAGACAAACAATTAGAGGCTTTAATCAATCTGACCGCTTACTGCTGTAAGAAATATCAAATTGATCCCTCGACAATAAAAGCACATCGTGATTTTGCAAAAACTCTCTGTCCCGGGGCAGATTTATACCGCTACATAGAAAGCGGTTATCTTCAATTTGAAGTTGAAAAAAAAATTAAATAACCGCTGCTTCTTCAAATTCAACATAACCTTTGTCTGCATTAATCTTAGTTCTAATACCGAAAGGGATTGTGAAATTTGCTTCCCGGTGTCCATGCGGGAAATTTTTAATAACCGGGCAACGTAAATCACCTAAATGTTTTTGAAGAACTTCTTGCAGAGGTAAAGTTTTTTTGTCCGCATCTTTTTCTTCGCAATCTGTAAATTCACCTAAAACTAACCCTGCTATCTTTTTCAATAAACCGGAAATAGAAAGTTGATTCAACATTCTATCAATTTTATATGGAGCTTCATCAACATCTTCAAGAAAAAGAATTTTGTTTTTCATTTTTGGTAAAAAGACGGTATCCAACAACGCAAGAACCAGCGAAAGGTTCCCGCCGGTTATTTCTCCCTCAGCTTTTCCTTTTGTAATTTGTTGAAGTTGTTCATTCCCCGGAAGAATAACTTTACCGGTTTTTTTCACCGAAGTTACTGTCCGCCAAAAATTTTCTTCTGTGTATTGATTAATCTCGCCATGAAAATCAACCGCTACCATCGGACCGCCAAATGTTACAAGATTTGCTTTTCGGAGAAACGCAAGCTGCAAAGCCGTGATATCTGAATAGCCTACAAATATTTTTGGGTTTTTCTTTATTAACCGGTAATCAATTTTGTCCAGCAGCCTTGGTGAACCATATCCGCCACGAACACAAATAATCGCTTTAACATTTTTATTCGCAAACATAGCGTGTAAATCTTCAATGCGCTCTTCGTCAGAACCCGCAAGATACCCGTAGTATTTTCCAACATTTTTCCCAACTTCAACCGAGTAGCCGAGATTTTCAAAATAGGCAGCACCTTTGTTAATACGGCTCAAATCATCAGGGGAAGATGCCGGAGAAACTATTCCAATGGTATCTCCTTTCAAAAGTTTTTTTGGTTTTTGTAAGTGCATACGGACAACCTCTGTTATAAATTTTTTAGCGCTTCATCTTCTGTCGAATAGATAGAAAATAATTTATGGAATCCGGAGATTGAAAATACCTCCTGGATTTGCTCACTCATTGAGGAGAGAGCAAGCGCACCGCTTTTTTGTTGCAATAGTTTCGCCAAAACTATAAGCACACGTAAACCCGCACTACTTATAAATGATAGCTCAGAAAAATCTATTAAAACTTTTTTCGCGCCACCCTCAACTAATGCTGTGGTCTTTTCTTGAAAACTTGTGGCATGGTTGAAATCAAGATTTCCCTTTGGAGAAATGATAAAAACATCGCTTACTGTACGTTGAGACATTTCCATTGTGAACCTCTTTTGTTATGTTGTTTTTTTTGATATTGTTAAAATATTTTTCTCGTTACTTCTTTTATACTCAAAAGTATCCATCATGGTTTTAACTAAATAAATTCCGATACCTCCGGGTATTCTTTCATCTAAGGGGATATCCTTCGGTTCAGGAGCCGTTAACGGATTAAATTCTATTCCATCATCAAGAAACTCTATGCACACTCTCTCAGCATCGTAGGTTATTTTTATATGAATGTCATGCAAATTTTTATCTAAAAAAGAATAATTTATTGCATTCACTAAGATTTCTTCCATCGCTAAACGAAGTTTGTAAATTGTAGATAACGCAATGCTCTGCTCATTACAAAAATTGATAAATTCATAAATTGCACGAGAGACTTCCTCATGTGAATTTTTGATAACCATTTCATAACCTCTACATGCTCGTTCAATCATCAACTAATCATTCTCCATCGGTTTGATCCATTTGAGAACAAAAGAAGTTATATCATCAGACTGAGGAGCACTCACCACAAATCGCTTAACTTCTTTAACCGAATTTATGACGAGCTCTTTCGCGGAACTTAATTTCTGCGTTTGTAAAAATTCTTCAAGCCTTTTGTCCGAATAAAGTTCATCCGAAATATTCTGTGCTTCAGTAATGCCGTCGGTATAGAGAAAGAGTGTATCATTATCAGCTAATACAACTTTTGCTAATTGATATTCGTACTTATCAACTATACCCACAGCGATATCACCGGTCTTCTCAATCTTCTTAACGCCGCCGTTTAACGGAATGATATATGGCAAATTATGACCTGCGTTCACAAAATCAAGTTCGCCGGTTCTAAGATTTATTCTTCCGAAAAAGATTGTAACGAACATTGAAGAATCGTTTTCCCGGCAAAGATCGTTATTCACTTTGGAAATAATTTCATCTAACGGAAGATCAATTGTGGTTGAAGCTTTAATAAGGGTTTTGGTTACTGCCATGAATAGCGAAGCAGGTACACCTTTACCCGAAACATCTCCAATTGAGAAATAAAGGAAAGAATTCTCCAGCAGGAAAAAGTCATAAAAATCTCCGCCAACTTCTTTAGCAGGTTCGATAACAGCATAAATATCAAATTCGGAACGATCGGGAAAAGGCGGAAATATTTTTGGAAGAATGCCCATTTGAATTTCGTGAGCAATTTTTAATTCACTCTCCATCTTTTGTTTCGCCGCTGTCGTCTCCATTAAATTATCAATATACTGCCGCAATGAAATTTTCATAAAATTAAATGAAGCAGCCAAATGACTAACTTCATCTTTTGAATGCATTTCCGGAATTACAACCTCGAAGTTGCCGGCAGCAATTTGGTCAGTTGCTGCGGCAAGTTTAGTAAGAGGCCGGGTAATACGGTTTGCGAGAAAAGTAATAGCAATAATTAAAAGGATTGCGCCCATCAAATTGTAGATTAGAATATATCTCGTCAAGGAGTTCAGATCCGCCATCAATTCGTCTTCCGGAATCATCACCCCGAGCGACCAATCATTAGTAACAAGAGGGCGGTAATAAAGATAGATATTCTTTTTCTCAAGAAACTCTTTAAGTAAAACAAAATCGGATTTGCCATGAAGCGCAGCCTGCCCTAATTTTCTAAGCGCTGAATCATCGTATTTTTCAGCTACACTGAAAATTGTTTCATTCATAATGAAATCTTTTGTTGGATGCGTTACAAAAGTTCCATCGTGGGAGATTAAAAAAGCATACCCATTTTTATATAACTTCACTTTTTTCACAATTTGTTTGAGCCAATGCAGGTCAATCTCAGCGCTTACTACACCGATACAAATGCTGTCTCCATTATTTCTTAAATAAAATGGGACTGAAAAAGTTGCAAGGATTTTTGAATCATCATCAACGTTATAGTATGGCTCACTCCACATTGATTTTTTGAGTTCTTTTGGGATTAAATACCAATCCTTGATTTTGTAATTATTTTCCGGAGATTTCAGGTAGACGGTTTTTAACTTCCCTTTGTTCTTATACACATAGGGAGCAAACTCACCTTTCACTCCCGGGAATTTGTCAGGTTCAAATGCAATGGTAACACCGGTAATTTCATCGGTGGATGCCGTGAAAGTGGTTAACAGATTGAGAATTTCTTTTTCAGTTAATGCGGAATTTTCCAGTTGATAGGCTATCGTTTTAGGAACTTGCTCTACTTTACTTAAAATTATTTCAATTTTGTTAACCGTGGCATCAGAAAGGTGTTCAACATTTGAACTAACATTTTTCAGTAATATTTCCCTGGAGCGTAAAAAATTGTTCCCAAAAATAAAGAGAAAGATAATACCGATAACCGTTAGAATTGAAAAGACTAATTTGACGGCTAAAGAATTTCTAAGGTGAGTCATAGAGTGACCTGTAAAAATCTTTAAATGAAATACTCTGTTTGATATTACTGCTTTCCTTAAGTATCTTTACAACGTTATCGTAATCATTTTCTCTTAGCTCACCGATTTTTTGCCCGCCTGAAGGTTGAAACAAAATTTTCATCTGTCTCAGCATCCAGAGTTGATGCATCTCATTGGCTGCGTATTTCGCTTTTGTTAAATATTTTTTTACGAGTTTAAGGGTTTCCTCTTCGTGGTTGAAAGCATATTCCCAACCTTCTAATGATGCGGTCACAAAATCTTGACACGCCTGTTTATTTTTATTGTAAAAATCTTCGAGCACGTATATCCCGTCTTCTGGAAAATTTAGATCATAATCTTGAAAATTGAAAATTGTCAAATCACCTTTATCATATCCGCAGTTTATTAACAAATGATATTCGTTGTACAACATTACCGAAGTAACATCAACAACATCACGGATGAAAATGTCTTGTGTTTCGGAAAGTGGATAAGGTATTACATCTATACCGTTTTTCTTAAACAGTGCGTCGGGTTGTATTTTGAAATCTTTTTGCCACATGGCAACTTTCTTTCCATTCAAATCATTAATGGTGTTTATCCCTCTTCCCTTTTTTGCGACCAACATCAAGGCTGATTTTTGAATGAGTTGAGCTATGTTAATCAGCTTTACGTTTTTATCTCTAACTTGAAGTGCAGAGGAAAGCCAGGAGGCACATATTTCAGTTTTTTTTTCCGCCAGCCAATCCAGCGATGATCGGTTCGGTCCACCGGTTAACAACTCAACATTTAGTCCGTACTTCTTGTAGATACCTTTTTCATAGGCAATGATGAAGCCGGCAAATTGAGCTTGCGGAATCCAATGTGGGAGAAATCTAAGGGAAGTCTCTTTTTTCTGCTGAGAAAAAAGTGTCAGCGTAAAAATAGAAAGTGAAAGGATGATTAAGGTTTTTTTCATTTACGTGAAAATTATGTTTTTGTTTTCACCAAAATAAGAAAATTTTTCAACGAAGCGCAACTATAATTTCACCGGATTCCCTTCAAACGTGAAAGAAGGAACAGGACTGCTAATAACTTAACTAGGGTATTTACTTCTTACCACTAAGTTGTATATTTGTGGTTATGGAATATCCAAGAGACCAAATGCAGTTTGATAAAAGTTTTTCAAGCGAAAATAATTGTGTTAAATACCTGATAGAAGTAAA
>Ga0210046_1000317_pt1 | contig 49361 bp, 50 predicted proteins | sample CryGeyCG2114_250_FD_185461 | JGI IMG/M metagenome (GOLD analysis project Ga0210046, IMG submission 185461) | Groundwater microbial communities from aquifer - Crystal Geyser CG18_big_fil_WC_8/21/14_2.50 (SPAdes) (version 2) | ecosystem: Environmental > Aquatic > Deep subsurface > Groundwater ...
GTAGCCATCATATCAGGAACTACGCCATGGTTTTCGATGCCAAACCACTTTCCGGTCCTGCCAAAGCCACTCATGACTTCATCGGCAATTAAAAGAATACCGTGTTTATCGCAAAGGGCCCTCAATTGTTTGAAATACCCCGCAGGATATTTAATACATCCAGAGGAACCACTTTCGCCTTCCATCAGAATGGCAGCAATGTTTTCTGGTCCTTCAAATGCCACAACGCGTTCAATGTGGCTGATACACTCCATTTTACAAGATCCCAATTCCTGATTCCAGGGGCAGCGATAGCAATAGGGGTCTTCAACATGGACCACATTGGGCATCTGCTGTGAGTCAACAGACAGTTTTCTTGGATCACCGCTTGCAGTCATGGCTCCATTGGTAGCGCCGTGGTATGAACGGTAGCGTGTAATAATTTTATGTCTTCCTGTGTACAGCCTGGCGAGCTTAATAGCGTTTTCGATCGCGGTAGCTCCACACACAGTAAAAAACGATTTTGATAGGTTGCCGGGAGTAATTTCAGAAAGCTTTTTACCAAGCTCCCCTCTTACTTTAGTTACACAACCCGGTGTGACATAACTTACCTCCATCATTTGTGCGGCAACGGCTTGAGTCACACGCTGATTTCCATGGCCAATGTTCACATTCATCAAACCAGATGAGAAATCAAGGTAACGCTTTCCATCATAATCATATAAATAAACTCCCTCGCCTCTTTTGATTGCAATGGGGGAAAGGCCTGTTTGCTTACTCCAGGAAAAAAGAGTGTAATCCATGCTATTTTGAATGATAGCGGCACTTTCTGAAATTGATTTTGTATCTGACATGATTCATTATTTACGATAAACATTTATTTTACAAGCCATTAGCTCATCCAGTTAATTCCTGCTTCCGGGTTCCATTTAGTGGTTGTTTTTTTTAGTTTGGTCCAAAACTCAATGGAACTTCTTCCGGTAATATCCCCCACACCAAACCGACTTTGATTCCAGCCTCCAAACGAGAATGGTTCCCTGGGCACGGGTACACCCACATTCACCCCGATCATTCCGGCGCTGGCATGATCAGCAATGTATTTTGCCATCCCGCCGTTTTGTGTAAAAACGGCAGCAGCATTGCCGTATGGGTTTGCGTTTTCAATTGCCAATGCTTCATCCACTGTATTTACACGCATGATGCTGATCACCGGACCAAAGATTTCTTCCCTGGCCACAGACATATCTGGAGTAACAAAATCGATCACTGTGGGACCGACATAAGTTCCTTTTTCATGCCCGATGACCGTTGAATTTCTGCCATCCACCAGGATTTTAGCACCTTGTTTTTCAGCTTCCGTAATATATTTTTCGATTCTTTCTTTGGCTTCTTGGTTGATTACAGCTCCGAGGTTTACACCCGGGATAATTTTTCGGGCCTCATCGCAAATTTTATCAATGATATGATCCACGGATCCAACGGCAAGCATAGCCGAAGCCGCCATACATCTCTGCCCTGCGCAGCCACTCATGGAAGCTGCAATATTAGCAGCCGTCATTTGAGCAATGGCATCGGGCAACACGATGAGGTGGTTTTTCGCTCCACCCAGAGCCAGGCAGCGCTTAAAATTGGATGTGGCTCTGCCGTATATTATTTTGGCCACCTTTGTTGATCCGACAAATGAAACCGCTTCGATACCAGGATGATCACAAATAGCTTCTGCCATTTCAGCATCTCCATTAATGATATTAAAAACGCCATCCGGCAAACCGGCTTCTTTCAGCAATTCGGCAATTTTTGCGCAACTCAAAGGAACTTTTTCTGATGGTTTCATGACCATGCAGTTTCCTAAAACAAGGGCATTGGGCAAAGTCCAGTTAGGTACCATACTTGGGAAGTTGAAGGGCACTATCGAAGCTACCACACCTAGTGGATGATGTTCTGTGCGACATTCAACACCATTACTTACTTCCAATAACTCACCTGTTACCAATTGTGGCAATGAACAGGCAAATTCAGTCAGTTCGATGGATTTTTCAATTTCCGCTTTCGATTCATCAAATGTTTTCCCATTTTCTTCCTGAATTAATTTGCTAAGCTCAGTCATATTCTTTTCAAGTAGTTCCCGGTAGCGGTAAAATATTTGAACACGCTCTTTTATAGTTGTTTTCGACCATTTTGGGAAAGCTTTTAAAGCCGCTTTTACGGCCTTATCCAAGTCAGGTATTTCTGACATAGGAACAGCTGACAACAACGTTCCATCGATGGGAGAAATAACTTCCAAACTCCGCGAGCCGGAAGCATCGATAAATGCTCCATTGATAAAATTTTGAACCTTAGGGTATTTCATTTTTTAACAGGTTTTTTTACAAATATTTAATAAATGTATCAATTATATTAATATCAACGCGATATGTGATTCATCTTATCAAATTTTTACGTAAATAAGTTTTTATTTCAATTGTTTCAATATGTTTTAATGGACTGAAATACAATTGATAAGGTCGCTTTTTGAGTAAATGTACCTGAAAAACTATTTTTTTTTTTTTGATATCTACACACGTTTTCATTAAAACCCGGGATTTGAATATCATCAATCGATGCGCTGGCTATAAGTCCCGGCATTAAATTCGACAAGGGTGAGGTTAACAATTCAATTATAAAGGTTTTACACTATTTAAAAAAATCATGTGATGGAAATAACGTAAATTTGCATCCGCAAGTTAAAGGGATATAAAATAATTGCAGAACAATATAACTATGGGGAATTTTGATAATTATTTTTATCTGGGGAAAGTAATAAAACCTCATGGATATCAGGGACGATTGAGTGTTTTTTTAGACACAGATGACCCGGACGCTTATTTGGCTACACCCATTATTTATATTGATTTCGATGGCGCACTTGTGCCCTATTTTGTGAAAAACATCAACCTCATGAACAATAAAGCGGTTGTTACTTTTAAAGATATCGATACACCCGAACAAGCCGAAAAATTATTGAAAAGGGATATGTATCTTCCATTGGATGAGCTTCCTGTACTGACAGGCAACCAGTTTTATTTTCATGAAATCATTGGGATGAAAATAGTGGACAAGCATTTTGGATTCATTGGAGAAATTACGGAGGTGCTTCACTATTCAAAACAAGCTATCATTCAAACCTTTCACAATGAAAAAGAGGTGCTGATTCCCATCAGCGATGAAATTATTCTTGAGGTAGACCGGGAAAACAACTCCATACAGGTGGAATTACCTGATGGCTTGCTGGCCTTGTATCTTGATGAATAGATTACAGGATGCAGGATGAGTAGGCATAATACAGATACACGTCCATTTTTATTCAAACAATTTGGTCTGAGTCACCATCAATCAACCATGAAAGTCGGCATTGATGCTACTTTACTTGGGATATGGGTCGATGTAACCGGGATCAACATGGCCCTGGATATTGGAACAGGTTCGGGCGTTATTGCCATGTTGTTGGCCAGTCGTGGTGTGCCGGAAATTGATGCCATTGATATTGATCGTTTGTCAATTTCTGAATCCAATGAAAATTTTATCAAATCGCCATTTAGCAAACAATTGCATGCACACCATCAAAGTTTGGAAGCATTTGGTAAACACCAGTCGAAAAAATTTGATCTAATTGTTTCTAATCCTCCCTTTTTTGACCATCATTTTCTTGCGACAGATGAAAGGATTAACAATGCAAGGCACACCAGGACACTCACCCACAGCGATCTCATCCAAATAAGTAAAACGCTGTTGATGGATGAAGGCAGGTTGTGTGTGGTTCTACCCTACTCTGTTTCTGTGAATTTCAAGCTGGAGGCACAAAAGAACGAATTTTTTCTCCGTAGGCAGCTTCTTGTTTTCCCAAAACGGGGTTTACCTCCAAATAGAATAAATATGGAATTCTCCTTAGATCCATCCCTGCCATGCCACCATGAGTTGCTCACCATTCGTGAAGAAGACGAAACATATTCCAGCCAATTCAAAGAATTTGTCTCCGGATTTTATTTAGAATAATTTATAGATATGTTGCAATATAATGTTGATAATCATTTATTTAAAAAATTTTAATAAGTTATCATTTATGAATAGAACAAAAATAAATACACCAATATTTGTTTATGGCTGAACAACTCTTTATATTTGATGCGGATCGCTTTATAATTCTTTTTAAAATAGTCGTGATTGGATAGTTAAAATTCAATTGTTCAGAGATTTTTTAAATATAGAACATCAAAAGACTAAATGATGGAAACAAATTTTCGGCACGATTTTTCAGGCAAAATCATTTTGATCGTTGAGGATGAAATGAGCAATTTCGCATTGCTGGAAGCTTTGCTTTCAACAACCGGAGCTAAAATAATTCATGTTACAACAGGTAAAGCAGCCATTGATTATGCAACAAATCATCCTGACCTTGACATGGTGTTGATGGACATTAAACTTCCTGATATTATCGGGTACGAGGTAACCAGAAGAATTCGTATCCTTTATCCTGACCTGCCTATTATTGCACAAACTGCCTTTGTGATGAGCGGGGATAAAGAAAAAGCGCTTCGTTCAGGTTGTAATGCGTATATTCCAAAACCCATTGATCTCAATAAACTGCTTGATACCATGTCAGAATTTCTCCTTTAATTTCCCGAAATTTTAATTCTATGGGAAGCATATCCTTTTTCAGTATTATGAATCAGGACCATCAGGGACAACTCCAGATTATCTGACCCGGAATATGCAAATTTAGACAGATTCCAGCGTTTTATAAAGGTGGTTTATTCTATTTTTGATGCAAATTATAATCTGAATTCATGAATCTAATTGAAAAAATTCTGGCGCAGCATACCGACAGATCTGAGGTAAAGCCAGGCGACATTGTCGATATATTGATAGATGCCCGCGTAGCCCGTGATTTTGGCGGACCCAACGTAGTTAAAACCCTGGAAGAACATGGCCTGGACGTGGATGACGTAAGCCGTACCTTTTTTACCTTTGACACCAACCCCACTGGTAGCGATCAAAAATATGCTGTAAACCAACAAATTGTACGCACTTACGCCAGAAAACACGGTATTAAGGTTTTTGACATCAATACCGGAATTGGTACTCATACCTTAATTAGTGAAGGTTTGGCCTGGCCCGGATCAACTGCGGTAACAACCGATTCGCATGCCAACATCCTGGGTTCCATTGGTGCCTTTGGACAAGGAATGGGTGATATCGACATCGCAGTAGCTTTTAATAAAGGAAAGGTTTGGTTTAAAGTACCACCCTCTGTTAAAATCACCTTCACAGGAAAACGTCCTGCCAATGTAACTGCCAAGGACATTGTCCTGAACTTGTTACATCAATTCGGAGCCAACACGCTGCTGGGTTATTCGGTTGAATTTTATGGTGAAGCAGTAGATGATCTTACGCTGGATGAACGCATTACCATCGCTTCCATGGGTACCGAAATGGGTGTAATCGTTTTGTTGTTTACTCCTTCCGATGCCATTATGCAATATTGCGAAAAACAAACCGGACACAAACTGGAAAAACCTGCGGCTGATCCGGATGCCACCTATGAAATGGAATTCACCATTGATATCAGCACTTATGTGCCCATGGTGAGCCGTCCGGGAAAACCACACGACACCGTTGATATTGATGTGGCACGGAAAACCCGCATCGATTCTGCTTTTATCGGAAGTTGTACCAACGGCAGAATCGAAGACATGCGAACAGCCGCCCGCATACTAAAAAACCGCAAGGTAGCGCCCGGTGTAGTACTGAAAATTGTTCCTGCCACCGATGAAATCTGGTTACAATGCCTTGAAGAAGGCCTCATTGCCACCTTTAAAAAAGCCGGTGCACTATTAAGCAACGCCGGATGTGCAGGCTGTGCAGCCGGTCAGGTGGGGCAAAACGGCCCGGGCGAGGTAACCATCAGCACCGGTAACCGCAACTTCCCCGGTAAACAGGGAAAAGGAGCCGTTTATCTGGCTTCTCCGGCTACGGTAGCCGCTTCTGCCATAGCAGGTTACATCACCACAGAGGATGACATTCCGGAAATAGCCGCTGATTATAGTCAGCAGGATCTGGATGGAAGTAACAATAAAGCCATTGCTAAACAGAAGAATGTACACGAAAAACCGGATGTGATTTCAGGACGAGTGTGGGTCATCAAAAAGGATGACATCGATACCGACATGATTTTCCATAACCGTTATCTACAGATTACCGATCCAAAGGAAATGGGGCAGTATATATTTGATAATCTGGCAGGTTATGAAGATTTTGCCAAACGTGTAAAGCCAGGCGACATCGTAATTACCGGTAAGAATTTTGGTGCAGGAAGCTCACGACAGCAGGCTGTCGATGGGTTTGCCACGTTGGGTGTTCAGGCTATCCTGGCCGAATCGTTTGGTGCTATTTACGAACGCAATGCCATCAATGCCGCTTTCCCTATTCTGACCTATAAATCGCTTGATGCGCTCGAATTGAAAGATGGTGATGTGATCAGTGTTAATTTTAAAACAGGTGAGGTAATTAAGCTGGAAAATGCTAAATCGCAGCATATAGAGCCATTCGCTGAGGTACAGTTGGAAATCTATCGAAATGATGGGTTGTTTTAGCTAAAATCTTGCCTTAAAAATCCTTGTTGATGAATTATAAATTCATTTCACTTCTTTGTCTAGTTTTTTTAGTGAGGTTTAATTCCATTGCACAAGAAACCAACCTTAGTGTCATGTCGTGGAACATCCGTCTTGACACGCCTGCTGACAGTGCCGATCGTTGGGACTTGCGCAAAGCAGGGGTAGTTCAGGTTATGAAAGAATATCATCCAACATTTATTGGCGTTCAGGAAGCTTTGCCACAACAAATGGCCTATTTAGTAGATAACCTGACTGGTTATCAATTTATTGGAATTGGCAGGGAAGCCGGAGGCATGGGTGAGTATTCGGCTATTTTTTATGATACCACCCGGTTTTTGGTGTTAACCTCATCCACTTTCTGGCTTTCGCCAACGCCCAATCAGGTTTCAACCGGGTGGGATGCTGCGTTACCACGGATTTGCACCTATGGTGAATTTTTGAGTAATACAGATCATTCGGTACTATGGGTTTTTAACACACATTTCGATCATATAGGCAAAGTGGCCAGAATGGAATCTGCCCGGTTGATTATGGATTCCATCAAACAGATAAGCACAAAAGAACCGACTTCTCATGTAATATTGATGGGTGATTTTAATTCGGGGCCTGATTCAGAACCAATTGAATACATATCCAAACAGTTTGGGAAACAGGGAACATCCATCAGAAAAACATCCGGGCCAAACGGTACTTTTAATGCTTTTAAGATGGACGAACCAATAGAAAAATGCATCGATTATATCTTTGTTCAAAATCTTCGTGTATCAGAAACTATCCACATCGACAAGAGGCTCCAAAACAATCACTTTCCATCGGATCACCTGCCGGTATGGAGCAAAATCATAAAATAGAAAATCTATTCTTTTTAATGATTTTCACTCCTATGTTATGGATTATGTATGAGTTAAGTACTATCTGTGAAAGCTTAAAATCCCCTTTGGCGCAAAGCCTCGAATACAACAATAGCGGTAGATACCGACACATTCATCGAATCGGCTTGCCCGCGCATGGGAATGATAATGTTGGCATCGGAAGCCACCACCCAATCTTGCGTTATTCCTGTAGCCTCAGTTCCCATCACAATGGCGGTTGGTATTTTAAAATCAGCCGTATGATATGGAATAGCGGCTTGCAGGTAGGTACTTAAAATTTGAATTTTCTGTTTTTTCAACCATGAAATGGCTATATGGCTGTCCATAATGAATGTTGGAACGGTAAACACACACCCCAAAGAGGCCCTGATGGCGTTCGGGTTATAGATATCCGTTTTGGGATCACAGATAATAATAGCATCAATTCCGGCCGCATCGGCAGTTCGGTAAATAGCACCCAGATTTCCCGGCTTTTCAATTCCTTCGATAACCAGATAAAGGGGATTTGAAGCCAGGGTTATTTTCTCCGGTGAATGTGTTTTGGATTGAGCCACCACAACCACTCCTCCTGAATTTTCGCGGTAAGCGATTTTTTCATAGACCTCATGTGAGACTTCATACACAGGATAATCCATTTGAGAATGAAGCAATTTGGCCAGATGTAGTGGAGAAATCAGTTTGGCGCAAAAGAAAACACTGTGGATAAGATATCCAACGCTCACTGCCTTTTCGATTTCTTTAAGTCCCTCGATGACAAATAACTTATCTAATGTCCGCACCTGACTTTTTTGTAATTGCAACAGGTGTTTAATTTTTGGATTGTGGCGGCTGGTGATGAGGTCGGAGATCAACATGCAAACAAAAATAAACTATAAAATCTTATATAATTCATTTTCAGTAGTAGAAGGATTGAAAAATTTGACCGAAGGTTGGTATTTAAGCGAAATCAGATTGCCTTTTACAGGATGGTTTAGTTCCATAAAATGCAATGCCAGCCTGATTTGACGAAGCACCAGCGTATCGGCACCATACTTTCTGTCGCCCACCACAGGGCAGCCTAAATCGGCCAAATGAACGCGGATTTGTTTGCTTCTGCCCGTATGTACTTTCATTTCAAGCAGGTGACAGTCGCCATATTTTTTTAAGTATTCATAACTTGTTTTGGCCCATTTAGAATTGGCGACTTCTTTTGGAGTTGCAATCAACTTTCGTTGAGCGTTCTCATGTAACCAATTTTCAATAGTACCTTGTTTGTTTTCAGGCTTATTCTCGGTAAGTGCCAGGTATTTAATATTTACATCATGCCAATGGCTGATCATTACTTGTTGAATCTCCTCAGAACGTGCAAAAAGCATCACACCTTCAACTTCCCTGTCAATCTGATGAACAACCCACAGCCTGATCGTTTCTTCTCCCCGTTGGTTAAGAAAAAACTGCAATTCCTTTTGAAATGAGTTGTCCTTGGGACGATTTCTATCAAAGGAGGAAAGAATTCCGGCAGGTTTAAAGGCAGCGATCAGGTGCTCATCTTCATAATAAATAGCAAACGGACGTGCCCGGTTGGCCATTTTCACCGGTTTCATACCTCTATCCATCTTGGTTTGCTCAATAATATCTCCCGAAGCAAGGATTTCGTTGGGATGATTCGATAACCGTCGGTTATTTTTAAAGAAAACCGACTTGCTGATAATTTGTTTGGCCTTCTGTTTCGACACTCCATGGTACATTTCAAGCACTGTGTCAAGCAAATTGGCCGATTTTTTAACCGTGTATTTCATCGAAATTAGGCGGTATACTTATTACCCGCACGTTTCCTGTCGTTTTCGTTGAGCAATATTTTACGTAAACGCAATGACCTGGGAGTAATTTCAAGGTATTCGTCTTCGCGGATAATTTCCATAAATTCTTCCAGTGAAAATCGGATCGGTGGCGGTAGCAAAATTTTATCATCGGTCCCCGATGCCCGTACATTGGTCAGTTTTTTTGTTTTGCACACATTGACCACCATGTCCCCTGCCCTGCTGTTTTCTCCAATTACCTGGCCTGCATAAATCTCTTCGTTGGTATTCAGGTAAAACCGACCTCGGTCGCTCAATTTCCAGATGGCATAAGGAATGGCTATTCCAGTTTCCATCGAGATCAGGGCGCCATTGTTGCGAATTTTGATTTCCCCTTTCAAAGGCGCGAATTCCTTAAAGCGATGGGCAATAATGGCTTCTCCTTCGGTGGCGGTAAGGATGGCATTCCTGAGTCCGATAATGGCCCTCGATGGCATGATAAATTCGAGCATCATGCGATCGTTCTTCGTTTCCTGGTTGAAAAACTCGCCTTTTCGCAAGGTCACAATATCGATCACACGTCCGGTAAATTCATCCGGAACAAGCACAGTAAGACTTTCGATGGGTTCATATTTAACACCATCAATTTCTTTAATAATGACTTTGGGCTGACCCAACTGAAATTCATAACCTTCGCGCCGCATGGTTTCAACCAGTATGGAAAGGTGCAAAATGCCCCTTCCGAAAACCAGATAACTATCGGAGCTATTGGTTTCCTGCACCCTTAGCGCCAGGTTTTTTTCAATTTCGTGATACAATCTATCGCGCAAATGCCTGGATGTTACATATTTGCCTTCCTTGCCAAAAAATGGCGAGTTGTTAATGGTAAACAACATGCTCATGGTCGGTTCATCAATTTTAATAGCAGGCAGGCCCTCCGGGTTTTCAAAATCAGCTACGGTATCGCCAATTTCAAAGTCTTCGATGCCCATGATGGCTACAATATCACCAGCCTGAACAGGAACTTTACACTTCTCTTTTCCGAGGCCTTCAAACAAGTAAAGTTCTTTGATCTTTGATTTTTGAATGACCCCATCACGCTTTACGAGCGATACAAGCTGGCCCACCTGAAGTGTTCCTCTTAATAACTTTCCAACTGCAATACGTCCTACATAGCTCGAGTAGTCGAGTGAGGTGATCTGCATTTGCGGAGTACCTTCAACAAATTTGGCCGGAGGAACATGAGCAACCACCTGATCAAGCAAATAACTCACATTGTCAGTCACATTTAACCAATGATCAGACATCCAGCCATTTTTAGAGGAACCATAGATCACAGGAAAATTAAGTTGTTCCTCAGTAGCCCCCAGATTAAACATCAAATCAAAAACGGCTTCGTATACTTCATCAGGACGGCAGTTTGGTTTATCTACTTTGTTGATTACCACCAATGGCTTCAGACCAAGATCAATGGCCTTTTGCAGGACAAAACGAGTCTGGGGCATAGGGCCCTCAAAGGCATCTACCAACAACAACACACCATCTGCCATATTTAACACGCGCTCGACTTCGCCACCAAAGTCGGCATGACCGGGGGTGTCGATGATGTTAATTTTAACATCTTTATATCGAACAGATACGTTTTTTGAAAGAATGGTGATACCACGTTCACGTTCCAGGTCGTTGTTGTCGAGAATCAAATCTCCCATTACCTCATTGTCCCTAAATAGTTTAACCTGGTATAAAATCCTGTCTACCAGGGTGGTTTTGCCGTGATCGACATGTGCGATGATAGCGATATTTCGAATGGAAATCATAGTTTACAATAGATAAAAAATGGAGTGCAAAAGTAGTCTTTATTTGCATGCAAGCGACAACCAATAGAAAACAGGTATTTATCAAGCAAGATTCGATTCACATAGTGCCAAAAAAAAAGAGTCGTTACGACTCCTTTTATATGATTGTCTCAATCTTTAAAGATTATTTTGTTGCTTTATAACGACTGGCCACTTCATCCCAGTTAACAACCAGCCAAAAACTTTCAATGTACGAAGTTCTTTTGTTCTGATAACGAAGATAATAAGCATGTTCCCATACATCCATACATAAAATGGGAGTACCCTTCTGCTTGCAATCGTTCATCAATGGGTTGTTTTGGTTGGCCGTTGAAGAAACAAAGAGCCTTCCATCCGCGTCAACACTCAGCCATGCCCAGCCACTTCCGAATTGGGTAGCTCCTGCTTTGCTGAAATTCTTTTTAAATTCGTCGAAAGAGCCAAAACTTTTATCGATGGCAGCTGCCAATTCACCGGTTGGTTTCCCACCGCCATCAGGCGACATCACGGTCCAATACATGGCATGGTTAAAATAACCACCGGCATTGTGCCTTACTGCATCAGGATATTTGGTGATGTTGGCAAAAATCTGGTCCATGGTCATGTATTCCAGATCTGTACCCTCGATGGCTTTAAGGAATTTTGTGTAATAACCTCGGAAATGTTTGTCGTAATGAATTTCCATGGTTTCTTTGTCGATGGCTTTTTCGAGTGCATCGTAGGCATAAGGCAATGGTGCCATTTCATGTGTAACTTTTTCTTTCATCTTAAGCTGCGCCTGCAAAGTCCATGCAGTACCAAAAATGAAGGCTATTAACATTAATTTTTTCATGTCACAGTTTTTAATGTGTTAAATACCAAGAGTCAATGCGCAAATTTAGATCATTTCTAAATAGCTATTACGAGCGAAACGTTATTTTATGATAAATTAATAATCCAAAGAAAGTATAAGTTTTGTTTATCATACCAGAAGCCAATGTTTATATTTGCGAAAATTTTTCATTTGAAACAGTTAGGTTCCATAGTATTGTTGATGCTCCTGGTATTTCCCTTTGCAGGGACGTATTGCTGGCTTCATTATGAAAAAGCATCCCTTAGAAAGGCTGTTAAAAAGGAGCTTTTGATAGGTCTGGATGACAGTAAATTGGTGAGATTGGAATTCACCCAATTTGAAATCGCGACCCTTTTAAACTGGCATCATGCTAAAGAATTTGAATATCGAGGTCAAATGTATGACATCGTCCGACAGTCATCCACTTCAACGACTCATATTTATTGGTGTTTTCCCGATCATGCAGAAACCCGCCTGAACAATCAACTGTCATCATTGATAAATAAGTTAATCAATCAGGATAAGCAACGACAACAACATAAAAAAGAGACCCTCGATTACTACAAGAGTTTGTTTTTTCAACCCGGACAAAATAGCAACTCTTCAAGAGAAAATCCATCACTTGAATACTTTATTACAAGAACTGAAAAACTGTCATCCTATTTCAAAGTACCATCGGTTCCCCCTCCCCGCTTAACCTGATTTTCTTTCTATTGTAGCCTGTTTGTTTATGCAGAAAAAATGGTTGCCGTGAGTCGTTTCAGAAAAGAAAACTCCTGGTTATCAGCATTAAACAACACTATTTCATTCTATTAATTTATTACAAAATTGGGTAAAATACCTATGAAAAAAATATTCTTTATTATAAGCATTATGTTTTGGGCATTGATCAGCCCATCGCAAATCATCACACTACTCGACAATGAAACAAACCAGCCTCTGGATCTGGCAACAATCAGTTGTAATACGCCAAAGATCAGCCTGATAACCAATGCCAATGGCCAGGCTGATATATCGCAGCTCAAGGCTGCTGCTGAAATTCAACTACAAATTCTAGGTTTTGAATCACAGGTCATTAGCTATGAAAGCATTGCACAACAGCAATTTATCGTAAAAATGATTCGCAATTCCTTTAGTCTCGATCAGGTGGTGGTTTCGGCTACACGTTGGAAGCAGAATTTGCGTGAGATACCCGCAAAAATCCTGACGATCACTCCCCGCCAAATGGCTTTGCAGAATCCGCAAACTGCTGCTGATTTATTAGGTACTTCTGGTGAGGTGTTTATGCAGAAGAGCCAACAAGGAGGCGGCAGCCCCATGATCAGGGGATTCTCCACCAATCGGCTTCTTTATACGGTTGACGGGGTCAGGATGAATACTGCTATTTTTCGCAGCGGTAACCTCCAAAATGTAATTTCGCTCGACCCTTATGCTATTGAGGCTGCTGAGGTGATTTTTGGGCCGGCAAGCCTGATCTACGGAAGCGATGCCATCGGTGGCGTCATGAGCTTCCAGACCATCTTACCTGAGTACACACTCACTGATAAACCTCTTATAAACGGCCATGCCAACATGCGCTTTTCGTCAGCAAATAATGAAAAAACAGGTCATTTTGATGTGAGCCTCGGTTGGAGAAAATGGGCATCGGTTACCAGTTTTTCAAGCAATGAATTTGGTGATTTACGCATGGGAAGCCATGGCCCTGATGAATACCTGCGTAATTGGTATGTCCAACGGATCGACAGCATGGATGTCGTGGTGACAAATGACGACCCTCAAACTCAAAACCCAACAGGTTACAGGCAAATGAACCTCATGCAGAAAATAGCCTTCCAGCCCAATGCAAACTGGGAATTTCAATATGGGGTTCATTATTCGGCTACAACCAACTATTCGCGCTACGACCGGTTAATAAGGACTAAAAGTGGCTTGCCCAGAAGTGCCGAATGGTATTACGGACCACAAAAATGGATGATGAACAACCTGATTATCACCCATAAGAAAGCCAACAAGCTGTACGATGAAATGGCTATCCGGTTCGCTTACCAGTATTTTGAAGAGAGCCGAAACGACCGCGATTTTCAAAAAGTGACGTTATTTCATCGCACCGAGAAAGTGGATGCATGGTCGGCGAACGCTGATTTTTTGAAAACATTGGGCGAGAGGAATAAATTCTATTATGGAATAGAAGCTGTTGTGGACCAGGTAGTTTCGCAAGGACTTGATGAGGATATATCGACCGGAGAAATAATCACAGGCGCATCGCGCTACCCACAATCTACCTGGTCATCCTATGCTGTCTATCTAAGCTATCAATACCGGCTCAGCAAAAAAGTGCTGTTACAAGCCGGGGCTCGGTACAATCAAATGAGTATGAGTGCCGATTTTTCCAATAACCTACCCTACTATCCATTGCCCTTAACTACTGCAGAAACCAACAATGGTGCGGTAACCGGAAATTTGGGTATGGTCTATAGTCCAACAAATGACTGGTCGTTGGTGGTTAATTTGTCGTCGGGGTTTCGTGCCCCAAACGTGGACGACATGGGCAAGATTTTTGATTCTGAGCCAGGGGCGGTAGTGGTGCCAAATGCAGACCTAAAACCTGAATATGCCTGGAACGCCGAGATTGGCATTACAAGGGTATTCGACAAGATGGCTAAAATCGACCTCACAGGTTATTACACCTTATTGGAAAATGCATTGGTACGTCGTGATTACACTCTTGACGGGAAAGACAGCATCATTTATAAAGGTGAAATGAGCCGTGTCCAGGCCATTCAAAATGCAGCAAACGCCTATGTGTACGGAGTGCAGTTTGGTATGGAGTTTAAATTTGGTTATGGATTTGGGTTGTCTTCTCAATTCAATTACCAAAAAGGTGAAGAAGAACTTGATAATGGAACAAAAAATCCGTTGCGACATGCTGCACCCTGGTTCGGGATTACTCACCTGACCTATTCGGTTGATCGGTTGAGGCTTGATTTATACGGTATGTACAATGGTGAAGTGAGTTATGATAACCTGCCTGATGAAGAGCGTGGCAAAGAGTATATGTATGCGGTTGATGCCAATGGAAACCCATATTCCCCTGCCTGGTACACGCTTAATTTCAAAGCGTTGTTTATACTGAACGACCAGCTGTCAATCAGTGCCGGAATTGAAAACATTACCGATCAGCGTTATCGTCCATACAGCTCGGGAATTGTTGCCCCGGGAAAGAATTTTATTATCTCGCTAAAGGCGACCTTCTAGTGGTTTACCTCAAAGGAGTAATGAGCCAAAGTTTTATAGGTCACGTTTTGTATTGATTTGATAACTCCTTTGCGTTTTTACTCCTTTGCGGTATTTTATTACAGCTTTAATTATCTAGGGCATCTCTGATTAAAGTGATATTTTTCGTTCCTTTGCAAAAATGTTCCGGCCCTATAGTTCAATGGATAGAATGTCAGATTCCGGTTCTGATGATCTGGGTTCGAATCCCGGTAGGGTCACTTTTAAAATGCCGGACACCGGTATTTATTAATTTGCAAAGAACTTGTAAATAAGTTCGATAGATTAACTTTTATTACATAAGAAATTATTTTGTAATGTCAATCAAATTTCATAAAATGAAATTTATAAAATTGACCAGCCTTCTACTTATCTTTTTCTGCTGTGCAGAAATACAAGGCACCTTTGCCCAAACCTCTCTTTTCAGTTACAATCACTATGTGAATGAAAACGGAGATACACTCAATTACCGGCTTCTTTTTCCTGATTACAACACCATGCGAAAATATCCGCTGGTGGTCTTTTTGCATGGATCGGGTGAATGTGGAAACGACAATGAGGCACAGTTGAAGTGGGGTGTTGGTAAGTTTGCCGATGAGCGGTTGATGATCCAATATCCCGCATTCGTCCTCGCCCCTCAATGCCCCTCAGACATGGAATGGGCAAACTATGATGAAGATGAAACCTCCCGGACACTAACATTAAAACCATCACCATCCAAGCCAATGGAGTTGGTCATTTCGCTTATTCAACAACTCATGGCCGAATTCCCCATCGATACCAGCCGAATCTATATCACCGGGCTTTCTATGGGTGGTAAGGGAACCTACGATGCCATACAACGATATCCAAATTTATTTGCCGCTGCAGTTCCCGTCTGTGGCGCCGGCGACACCTCCCGGGCAGCCTCCATAGCACATATCCCCATTTGGATATTTCACGGTGCGGAAGATCCCGTAATCGATCCACTTTATTCTATCGACATGTTAAGCGCCTTGATCCAAGCCGGGGCGCATCCGGGATTTACCCAATATCCACAGGTAGGTCATTTCTCCTGGCTGGGCGCTTACACCGATCCCCTGATGATGTCCTGGCTATTCGGTCAACGGAAGTAGTGGCAAGGTTAATGAGGTCGATATAAAAAAATGAGATACCCGGTCAATCGGGTATAAAAACCGATGAAATAAATTAGCCAATAATTGTTTCCCGGGATACAAATAATCATTCATTTAAAACCGATAATCAAAAACCTGCTACGGCTGTCTAACTCATGCAAATTTTACGACCTGTCGAATTTATTTTGCATTCAAACTTACATTAAACCAAAGGTAGGAAATTTGGTTGCCTCTATCGTTTTACCTTGTAAAACGGAGAGGCTTTGATAACAATGATTCAAAATAAATAATAGGAACCTCATAAGTTGAGAGATGAAAAAGTTATTGATGATTACAATGACAACATTTTTTTGGAATATCGCCTGTTCACAGGTATCCATTAATACCGATGGAAGCCAGGCAAATGCCTCTGCAATTTTAGATTTAAAAAGTACTTCCAAAGGGTTCTTGCTTCCAAGGATGACAACATGGCAACTTAAGAATATTTCAAATCCTGCGGCAGGGCTTTTGGTCTTCAATTCTGATTCATCTGATTTTTACGGTTTTAATGGAAATGAATGGATTTCGATGTGGAATTCCAGCGACACGATAACTTGTTGGTTCTGTGGTGATCCGATAACAGATATACGAGATGGAAGCATTTATGCCACAGTTTTAATTGGATCACAATGCTGGATGGCGGAAAATTTGAATATTGGAACAATGATCAACAATACGCCAACTGATAATGGACTTATTGAAAAGTTCTGTTATGCCGGTCAGGCATCAAATTGCGATATGTATGGCGGGCTCTACGACTGGGACGAAATGATGCAATACTCAACTGGTGCAACAGTGCAAGGAATCTGCCCGGCAGGATGGCATCTACCGGGTGATGCAGAATGGTGTACAATGACCACTTATGTGGATCCAACGGTCAACTGCAACGTCTATGCCTGGAACGGAACCAACATTGGTTTCAAATTAAAAAGTACCAGTGGATGGTATAATGGATGGAACGGTTCGGATGATGTAGGTTTTACAGGTTTGCCGGGTGGTGTCCGGGTTTCTGCTGTCTTTTACGACTACCTGACTACGTATGGAGAATGGTGGAGCGCGGACCCCTATAACGAGTCGAAAGCCTGGTATCGATCTCTCTCCTGCTACGAAAATAAAATTGGCAGGTTTAATCTCACAAAAAGCTATGGGCTGAGTGTGCGTTGCATTAAAGACTAGGGTATAGTCAGACAACAAAAATGAACTCCAATAAAGTGATCTCAGGTCAATAGCACGAACCTGGTAGAGTGGCTCTACTTATAACGCCGTTTTTGCTATTTTTGCAGCGCCAAATCGAATACCATGATCGAAACTACCATTGCACTTTTGTTACGCAGAGCCATCGTTGAACTTTACGGACAAGAACCTTCTGAGGATTTAATCCAGGTGCAGAAAACACGACCTGAATTTCAGGGAGACTACACCATTGTTGTTTTTCCCTTCTTGAAAATGTCGCGAAAAAATCCTGAGCAAACAGCCAATGAAATTGGAAACTACCTGATGAATAGCTCTCCTGAAATCACTGCTTTTAATGTCATTAAAGGATTTTTAAATTTATTGGTATCCGATGAATATTGGATGAGGTTTTTCACGAAGGTGATACCTGATGACCAATTCGGGTTTGGTAAACGCCAGGATACAGCACCCGTCGTAATAGAATACTCTTCTCCCAACACCAACAAACCTCTTCACCTGGGCCATGTAAGGAATAACCTCCTGGGTTGGTCAGTGTCCGCCATTTTAAAGGCAAATGGCATTCCTGTAAAAAAGGTGAACCTGGTGAACGACAGGGGTATCCACATCTGCAAATCCATGCTGGCCTGGCAAAAATGGGGACAGTCGGCCACACCCGAAACTACCGGCCAGAAAGGTGATAAACTGGTGGGTGATTATTATGTTCTTTTCGACAGAGAATACAAGAAAGAAATTAAAACACTGGTAGACAATGGGATGAAGGAGGATGAGGCCAAAAACTCAGCCCCTATCCTACTCGAAGCCAAACAAATGCTTAAAAAATGGGAAGACGGTGACGATCAGGTGCGGAAACTTTGGTACGAAATGAACCAATGGGTATACGCCGGTTTTGATATCACCTACAACCGCATGGGTATTGATTTCGACAAGGTTTACTATGAATCTGAGACTTATCTTCTGGGAAAAGCACTGGTGGAAGAGGGTCTTCAAAAGGACATTTTGTTTAAAAAAGCAGATGGCTCTGTGTGGTGCGATCTTACTTCAGACGGACTGGACGAAAAGCTGTTGTTGCGTGCCGATGGCACTTCCGTTTATATGACGCAGGATCTGGGAACCGCTCAACTTCGACACGATGATTACCATCCTGGCAAACTGGTTTATGTGGTTGGTAATGAACAAAATTACCATTTTGATGTGTTGAAACTGGTGCTGAAAAAACTTGGAAAAGAATGGGCTGATAGCATTGAGCATCTTTCATACGGAATGGTGGAACTGCCCGAGGGCAAAATGAAATCACGCGAAGGTACTGTGGTGGATGCAGACGATTTGATGGAAGAAATGTATCAAACTGCAAAAACCACCACCGAAGCACTGGGTAAATTTGATGATTTTACGGAGGAGGAATCTCACCAGTTGTATAACATACTCAGCCAGGGGGCTTTGAAATATTTTATCCTGAAGGTAGATCCCAAAAAAACCATGACTTTTAATCCTGCCGAATCCATTGATTTTACAGGAAATACAGGCCCGTTTATTCAATATACCCATGCAAGGATTAAATCCATTCTGCGCAAAGCGGATGAAGCTGGCTATCCCTATTTGGAAATAAAAATTGATTGGAATGACTCGAATGAAAAGGAAAAATCCCTTCTCAAACTGCTACACGATTTTCCTCAGGTGATTCAACAGGCAGGTGAAAATTTCAGTCCTGCGTTGGTAGCCAATTATGCCTATGAAGTAGCCAAAGAATTCAACCAGTTTTACCATGCACTCATCATCCTGAAGGAGGAAGATGAAGCAAAGAGAACCTTCAGGTTGCAGCTTTCGTTTGTTACCGCACGAACCATCCGGCAAGCCATGAAACTGCTGGGCGCTGAAGTTCCGGAAAGGATGTAGAAATTGGACTTCCATATTGGGTATTTTCTGTAATAAGGTTAGATTGAATTGCAAAAGTTGTGACATCACCGAAAATTCAATCTTTTTGTATCTTTGAATCAAAATGACAAAGAGAATGGAAAGCACGATTAGATACTGGATTGACATTTCTGATTATGATCTAGAAACAGCTGAAGCAATGCTTCAAAGCAAAAGATACTTATATGTCGGTTTTATGTGCCATCAGACTATTGAAAAAGCTTTTAAAGCTTATTTTGTAAAAATTAAATCTGAAACAGCACCATATACGCATAGTTTATCCTTTCTTGCAAAAAGAGGTGAATTCTATGAATCATTTACTGAAGAACAAAAAGATTTCATAGATCAAATTGAACCGTTAAATATAGAAGCTCGTTATCCATCTCACAAAGAAAGATTAATGAGAAGTTTGACAGATTCAAAATGTGTCGAAATTATTCAAAGAACCAAAGAACTACAACAATGGATAAAAGTGAAGCTATAAAAAAAGTAAAAGCCTACAGAATTTTGTTGAAAGATTATTTTCAACTAGAGAATGTATATCTTTTTGGTTCATACGCTAAAAATACTAATCAGGACGATAGTGATATTGATGTTGCGATTGTTGTAAAAAATGTAAAAGGAGACTATTTTTCAGTTAACCCAATACTATGGAAATTAAGAAGACAGATTGATGATAGAATTGAACCCATATTAATTGAGATGGATTTCGATGAGGCTAACTTTCTCGCAGAAGTTCAAAAATTTGGCATCGAAATTTCATGACAAAAAACATGAGTTAAATCTGTTACATCCGCGCCCCCCGATGTTTATCGGGGTTCATACGGGGTCATCCGTGTCCCTTTTACACTTAATGATCCGCGTGAAATCTCTTCAGTCTCGCTTCCAGGTCGCCAAATTGTTCGGGTTGTATCAAGGAGGTACAGGCCCTGATTCCTTCCGATCGTTCGCTACCGGTGATCAGCAATGAAATGGCACTGATACCGTAGTAAACCAATTCGTTAAGCAAGGCTTCGGCATCCATGCCGGGATAAGAAAAAGTAAAATAAAATCCATCAGCAATGGGTTGGTCAATGTCGGTATCATACACAATTTCAAAACCATTGTCGGTAAATAATTTTTTCATCACTTTGGCCTTTTTTCCATAGGCTCTTACCGACTCAACAATATTAAAACTACCGTTTATCGCAGCTTTCAACATCGCAGCCAAAGCGTATTGTGCCGAATGCGAGGTACCTGAACTTAAGGGGTACAACGTTCCGAAAACCATGGCGTATCCAAACTGGGACGAGGGATAATACTGAAGCAAATCCTCGAAACGGGTATGGTAAAGATGGTTGGAAATCACCATCATGCCAATGCGCTCTCCGGCATAGCTAAATACTTTGGAACTTGAAATAAACAGGATATAGTTGTTGGTATAATGTGCCACAGTTGGTTGATAAGGTGGAACACCCGGTTTTGAATAATCTTTGCGGAAGTCCATGCCAAAATATGCCAGGTCCTCCATCACGATCACGTTATACTTGGTGGCCAGTTCCCCAATTATTTTAAGTTCGTCTTCTGTAAAACAAATCCAGGAGGGATTGTTTGGATTGCTGTACAAAACCGAGTGTATTAACCCGGTTTTAAAATAGGATTCAAGCTTTTCGCGAAGCTTCTCTCCCCGATAATTGTACACATCGAAACTTTCAAATTTGCGGCCCAACACCCGGTGTTGCTGCTTGTGGACCGGAAAACCGGGGTCGATGAATAGAGTTGTGTCGCGGTGATGGTATAACCGGCTAAGCATCAAAAAAGAGGCAAAGCTGCCCTGCATCGATCCGACGGTTGGCAAACAACATTCAGGGTTGACCTCAATATCCATAAAAAGTTTTACAAATTGTGAGATTCCCTCTTTCAGTTCGGGGATACCCTGGATGTCGGGATATTTTGCGGCCACTCCTTTTTTCAGGGCTTCAATCTGACCTTCCACACCGATCTTTTCAGGAGGAAGTCCGGGAATACCCATTTCCATGCGAACAAACTTCTCGCCTGTAGCCTTTTCAATTTCATCCACCAGTTTTTTAATTTCACGAATGGATGAGGTGCCAACAGACTTTAATCCGCTGGCTTTTATTTTCTCCGTTACAATTTGATTATCAATTGGTGTACTTTTCATATATTTTAATTTGCTGTAATTGAATATATTTTAATTAATCTTATTTCCAGTCATATCGGCTACAGCCAGAATGATACCGAGGGCAATTCCCAAAAGGGCAGCAAACAGCACCTGAAAGTCCGGAAGCAACAAAAATGTAATGGTATGCGCCGGAATCCAGAAAAATGGGATCGTCTTTTTAAAAACGAAGTTCCACTGCACATCCCAATTCAAATTTACAAATATTTTCCGAACCTGGATGGGTTTAAAAAAGCCCATCATGGTGCCGCCATTTTGTAAAATATGGGTATCCGAAATTTTATGAATTGTCATCATCACCGGGGCATAAATCAGGTTCATGGCCGCACTAACACAAAAAGCCACGAGAACTTTATCGAAGGTTAACGCACCTTTAAAAGCTGAAACCGCACCATCGAACCCACAATAGTCCATAAATGCAGGCGTGCCGGTGGCAAAAATGATGAAGGCCATTTTGATGGTGATTCCGAGAACTCCCCAAACAATCATGCGTGGCACCAGGCCAAATCCCTTTTTTGTGTAGTATCCGGTTTTAATTCTCAAGCCAATCACCTCCCCAAGGGTAGCCAGCAAGGCAAATTTTATAAATGACATGATCAGTCCGTGATCGTGGTTAAACGACAAGTAGAACTGCATCAGGGATTCGCTCAGAAAAAAAGGTAAAAAAAGGGCCACTATTCCGAGGGCAAAAAATACATCAGCTTTCTTCATGGGGTTTATTTTTCGATGCGGATCCGTGCGTCAACAGCAATGACACTTTTGGCGGTTCCGAGCAACGGATTCAAATCTAATTCTGCAATTTCAGGAGCCACCTCCACCAACGCTGAGAGTCTTGCAACCGCTTGGGCAAATAATTCCTGATTTACCCCCTCCTGACCCCGTGCACCCTGGATGAGTTGATAGGCACTCAATTCTTTCATGGCGTCCAATACTTCACTTTCGGTAACAGGAACCAACAGGCTTTGAACGTCTTTAAGCACTTCGATAAAAATTCCACCCAGTCCAAATAAGATCATGTGCCCAAATTTATCTTGTTTTTTCACACCTGCAAACAGTTCGGTCCCACCCAGCATGGGTTGTAACAACACACCCGTTGCCTGCTCAATTTTCATCATTCGGTTCATTTCTGAAATGGCCTTTTCCAGGGATTGTATATTGAGTGTTACACCCCCTACGTCCGATTTATGAACGGGGCCCACTACTTTCATTACCAATGGAAAACCAACTTCTGCGACAGCAGCACTCAAATTACTCGTATCAGAAACCACTTTCTCAACAGCACGTGAAATACCGACAGCATCCAACAATTGTTGCACCTTTTCGGGAGACAGATATCCGTTTTCAGCCCGGGCGATCACCTTACGAATAGCAGCTTTATCCACGGATTGATTATATGGTTGCGAAGTAACTGGTTTTGGAGCGTAATAAATCCTGGTAAGCGCGTTGGCCAGTATCACCTCATCAGGAAAAAATACGCCACCACCATCAACAAACGCTTTAACCTCGGCAGCAGCCGTTAATATTGAAGGCAAGACCGGATAAATGGGCTTTTTTGAGGAGCTCATTTTGTCAAACAGCAAAGAATATACATCGTAGATGGGTGCTAGCCCGGGAGTACCAAAAATAACAATCATCGCGTCAATATTGGGAAAATCATGCTCTACAGCATCGATGATGATTCCCAGTTGTTCGGCAGTACCTGTGGCCAAAAAGTCGATGGGATTGCCAACGGAAGAGCCGGGGAAAAGCTGGCTTTGCAATTTATCTGCTTTTGAGCCGGTGATATTTGGAACTTCCAGTCCTCCATTGGAAAGTGCATCGGTAAGCATTACGGCCGGCCCGCCTGCATGGGTAATGATAGCGATGTTTTTTCCTTTTAGTTCAGGATACATAAAAACAGATGCTACACTGATCATATCCTCACGTCCGTAACAACGTACGATGCCCGCCTTTTTAAACAATGCATCCACAGCCCCATCCGGGCTGGCCAGGGCACCGGTGTGTGAGGAAGCCGCCCTGCTCCCCGCATCCGAAGAACCGGCCTTTATAGCGGCTATCCTACATCCTTTTTTGATAAGTGATGCCGCATGCTTGAGTAATAATTCAGGTTTATCAATGTTTTCGAGATAGAGCAACTTAACATGGGAATCTTTTTTGTCATCATAATGCTCATCCATGTGTTTTAGGATGTCTTCCACTCCCAACTGGGCAGAATTTCCTACAGAATACACGTTGGCGAATTGCAAACCGTTGGGTATTCCGACTTCCATGATAAAACAGGCCGTAGCACCCGATCCACTAATAAAGTCGCACCCTTTGGCCGACAACCTGGGAATTGGCATGGTAAATATACTTTGATGCTGGGGAGTTAATATACCCACGCAGTTGGGTCCTATCAAGGTGCCATCCACTTTATTTACTGCAGCAACCACGCGATCTTCGAGAAGCTTTCCTTCATGACTTTCTTCACTATATCCAGCTGACAGAATAATAAAAGCACGTGTGTTTTTGTTTTCGGTGAGAAACTCGACCAATTCGGGGGTATATTTCGCAGCAATGGCCACGATGGCCAAATCAACATTTGGAAGTTCTGACGGCGTTTTATAACTTTTTATCCCTTGTACCTGTATCTCCTTCGGGTTGAGCACCATAAGCTCGCCCGGAAATTTCCCATCGATGAGGTTTTTCAGGATTTTACCGCCCGGTTTTTGAATATCATTCGATCCCCCAATTACTACAATGCTTTGAGGATGTGTTAGCTGACTATTGATCATTATTTGTTAATTAAGCGAGGCAACAAAACTAGTGATTTTAACGCTTTATTTGCAGTAAAACAAGTATTTAGAACGAATTTAAAAAGTATTTTATGGCCCACATTTTGACTATCAGGAGAATGTAAAAAAACATTTTCTGATAAAACCTGGTTCTTAAAAGCAGGAATTATCGGATTATCTACTTACCTTTGTTGTCAATTACTTAATTGCTAATAATTTAATCTAACCCATGTAAAATGAAAAAGGCACTTTGGATCATTCTAATCATTGTACTTGTTATACAAGTTATTCCGACAAACCGGCCTGAGACAAGTTTTAAAAATCCCGATGACCTTCTGGTAAACAATCAAATTCCTGTTGAAGTTGCCACTATGTTACGAAACGCATGTTATGATTGTCATTCAAACGAAAGCCAGTTTCCTTGGTATGCATACGTAGCGCCTGTTTCCTATCTGGTTAACCGCGACATCCGGGAAGCCAGGGAACACCTCAATTTTTCGGAATGGGAAAGTCTTGAAACAACTAAAAAGTTAAAGATGCTTGGTGAAATCAGTGATGAAGTGGGTGAAGGCGAAATGCCTGTGAAAATTTATCCTCCCCTGCATCCAAAGGCCCGCTTAAGCGATGAAGACCGGAAGAAAATTGTGGAATGGACTGCTGATTTCGGGGATGGATTGCTCAAATAACCAGCAAATTACCAAATTACATGTTAAAAAAAAGTCCCGCATGATGCGGGACTAAGTCATTTTGATTATCGGGTATGGTATTAAGCTCTTCTGACGTCAGCCGCCATCAAGCCTTTCTTTCCTTCCTTCAATTCAAATGTTACCAAATCGTCGTCTTGGATGTTGTCGATTAATCCAGAGACGTGAACAAAATGTTCTTTTCCGGTTTCGTCATCAATGATGAAACCAAAGCCTTTGGAAGTGTTAAAGAATTTCACTTTTCCAGTATTCATATGCGTATTATTGAAATTAAAATTAGGGCAAATATACATGAATAATCATACAAAAATCAGCTCACCAAAAAAAATGACCTGATTTTTGCAATTTATTAACCCGCAATTTCAACAAAACAACTATGACAACGCGTTGAATCAAATTTTGGTTACATTATTCATGCCCATGGTAATGGCATCTTCATTCAGAGGAATGAGTTTGTGATACCTCTCCGGCAGTGATTTCTTCAATCCTTTAATCACATTTTCAAGCTTTACGATGGGCTTGATTTTCATGTAGGCACCCAGCACGACCATGTTAAATATTTTGGTATTTCCCATTTCGGCTGCTAACTTAGCGGCCTTCACTTCATAAATGGTAATATCTTTGCGCTTTGGGTGGTGTATAATTCCATTGGGATCGTACAAAAGTACGCCACCGGGCTTTACCGAATGCTCAAATTTATCCATGGATTGCTGATTGAGGATAATGGCTGTATCGAAAGTTGTAAGTGTTGGGGAACTAATTCGTTCATCGCTTACGATAACGGTCACGTTGGCGGTTCCTCCACGCATTTCAGGGCCATACGATGGCAACCAACTCACCTCCTGGTTCTGCATGATACCTGAGTAGGCAAGAATTTTACCCATGGAAAGTACGCCTTGTCCACCGAATCCTGCTATGATGATTTCTTCTGTCATTTTCTTGAGATTTTTAATTAATTCTACCTGTCGATCAGCTTCCCATCTACTTTAAGGTCGCCAATTTGATAAAATGGAAACATGTTTTCCTCCATCCAGGTATTCGACTGAACGGGTTCCATTTTCCAACCGGAATTACAGTTTGAAACGACCTCTATAAACGAAACGCCAGGTTTGTCGTCAAGTTGGTTTTGAAAAGCTTTTTTGATGGCTTTTTTTGCTTTGCGAACGGCAGCAGGGGTTTGTACCGACTGGCGTGTAACATAATAAGTACCCGGCAATGTGGCCACCAGTTCGGTCATTTTCAGCGGATTACCCATTGTTGCAACATCTCTGCCATAAGGTGAAGTGGCTGTTTTCATTCCTGGTAACGTGGTCGGAGCCATTTGTCCACCGGTCATTCCGTAGATCCCGTTGTTGATGAACACAATCACGATTTTTTCGCCCCGGTTACAGGCATGAATGGTTTCAGCGGTGCCGATGGCAGCCAGGTCGCCGTCACCCTGGTAGGTGAAGACCACTTTCCCTGGCCAAAGTCTTTTAATGGCAGTAGCCAAAGCAGGTGCTCGTCCGTGAGCCGCTTCCTGCATGTCCACATTCATAAATTCGTAAGCCAAAACCGAACAACCCACCGGCGCTACACCGATGGTCTCATTTTCTTTCCCCAATTCTTCGATCACTTCCATAATCAACCGGTGAGTAGTGCCATGGCCACAACCCGGACAATAACTGAGTGCTTTATTGGTCATCAGGCTGGTTTTTTTATAAACCAGATTTTCGGGTTTAATAATATCTTGTAAGGTGATTTCTGACATGGTTTATCCTCCTATTATTTTTTGCTCTAATGCTTCTAACACTTGTTCCGGTGAGTGAATAACACCTCCGTAACGACCAAAATGTTCTACTTTGGTACGACCCTCAACAACAAGTTTCACATCCTCAATCATTTGGCCGGCGCTCATCTCCACCGACAGAAAACCCTTGATTCCCCTTTTAGTCAATTCATCGATTGGTTTTTTGGGGAAAGGCCACAAGGTAATGGGACGAAGCAATCCAACTTTGATGCCTTTTTCACGGGCCAACTGGATTGATTTTTGTGCGATGCGTGCACTTGAGCCATAAGCTACGATGATATACTCTGCATCCTCACAATGCAACATTTCGAAGCGTACTTCATTCTCTTCGATGGTTTTGTACTTTGCCTGAAGATGCCAGTTGTGACTTTCGAGTTTATGCGGATCCAGATCGAGTGAGGTGAGAATCCTGCGCTCCCCTCCAACTGGTTTTCCATTGGTGGCCCAGGGATGGCGTTTTATTACTTCTTCATCTGTTAAACGCGGTATTTGATCGAAGAGTTCGACTTTTTCCATCATCTGACCGATAAGTCCATCGGAAATAATCAAGGCTGGTGTTCGGTATTTGAAAGCCAGATCGAAGGCCAGAGGGACAAAGTCCGACATTTCCTGAACGGAGGAAGGAGCCAAAACGATGAGCCTGTAATCGCCATGACCACCACCTTTAACCGACTGAAAATAATCGCTTTGTGCAGGTTGGATATCACCAAGTCCCGGGCCGCCGCGTACTACGTTAGCTACCACACATGGAATTTCCGCACCGGCAAGATACGACAGTCCTTCCTGCATCAGGCTGATGCCCGGGCTGGAGGAGGAGGTCATTACTTTTTTCCCTGTTCCACCGCCACCATATAACATATTGATGGAGGCCACCTCACTCTCGGCTTGTAATACAACCATGCCGGTACGTTCGTAGGGTTTCTCTGCCATTAAGTATTCTATCACCTCAGACTGAGGTGTGATAGGGTATCCGAAATAGCCATCTACGCCTGCGCGGATCGCGGCTTCAGCCAATGCTTCGTTGCCCTTCATCAGTTTTAATTCGCCCATGTTTAAAAATTTTAATCGTTTAAGCTGTTACTTTCGCCCGATAAACCGTGATGACCCCATCGGGACAAACAATGGCGCAATTGCTACATCCGGTACAAACATCCGGGTTTTCCATGTAGGCATAATGATAGCCTTTGCCATTTACCTTTTCTGCCAATAGAATGACATCGGTTGGACAGGCCGGAACACATACTCCACAACCTTTGCAACCCTCTTCATCAACCACTATTGCTCCTTTAACTCTTGCCATATCTTTAGGATTTATCTATATAAATATTGGTGCACGAAAATACGAAGAACTGTTGAATTAGAAGGCTTAAAACGTTTGCAAATAAGCGTAACCGGCTAATTTATAAAGAATATAAATATATTTTCCAGTAAGAGTGCACGATAGCCAAAATAAGGCTGTTATTTTTTTCACAATTCTTAATCTCAGTTTACGCAGGATTTACTGTGGGTTGAAGTTGATGGGGAATGAATAATTGTAGTAGCAGATGGGCATAATTATTGCTGGAAAGCTTTTGTCAAGCAAAGTTTGTATTATCTTTGCCTTCCCTTTGCAGGGAAACGTTCATACATTTTGGGGCTGACCGGTTTTGACAGCAAGAGTAGTAGATCGGTAAGCATGTCGAGCCTTGTGATTAAGCTCGTAAATCCGTGTCACACAACTATTAATTGGCGAAAACAATTTTGCTCTCGCAGCATAATCGAAGTTTAGTAGATTAGCTTTATTCCGATGCCAGGCATTGGATCGAGACGGTTCGCAGGTGGAGATGCCTAATTCCGGCCTGATATCGAGTCGCACGTAATTTTGGGATAGTTTCGATGCTGCTTCATCATCGTTACGAAATTTAGAAGCTAAGGTAAGGACCAGGGTGTTTGTTCCCTTTCCGATCTCGAAAACCAATAACAACCTAAGCATGTAGAAAGCCAGTTTGTTCCTTGTTTGGACGAGGGTTCGAATCCCTCCAGCTCCACTTTTGAAATACCAAAAGAAAGTAAAAACCCCTGTAAATAATGATTTACAGGGGTTTTTTGTTTTTAGGATACCTATGATTTTCGATCATATGGGGTTAAAAAGGATACCCAATCGGATACCCATAGGCCAAATTATCTCAAAGGGTATCCGATTGGGTATCCTATTTTCCTCATGAATACGCCATAATCGACTGTTTTTCTGAGATATAATAAAGTTATTTTTTTCTTAGAAATTCTCAATTATTTACTTTAATTTTATCCTGTTTATTTGAAACCGGATACTTAAATCATTTGTATTATGGCTAATACCCCCACTTTTGGAATACTGTTCCATACAAGAAAATCCAAGAAGCTAAAGGACAAGACTGTCCCTATTTATCTCCGAATCACCATTGATGGTAAAAGAACTGAGTATTCAATCAAAAGAACTGTTGATCCTGATCGTTGGAACCCATCTGCAGGGAAAGCACGTGGCACCAATGATGATAGTTCAGAGATCAATAGTCAGATTCAGATAATTCATGCTAAAGTAAAAAAGGCTTATAAGGAACTTATCGACGATGAGGTCACTATTAGTGGACCTGCGATCATTAGCAAAATCTCAGGAAAGGAAGCAAATAAACACACCTTAATTAATACTTTCAAACTACATAACCAGCAGATGTCAGAAAGAGCCGGGTTTGATTATGCAAAGGCAACTGTTGTAAGATATGACACAACTCTTAAACATGTTCAGGATATATTAACACAATACTATAATGCCACTGACATACCCCTGAAAAAGCTTGATTTTGAGTTTATTTCCAATATGGACGCCTACCTACGGATAACAAGAGGTTGCAACCACAATACTACAATGAAGTACATCAAGAACCTGAAACGTGTTATTCATTTTGCAATAGACCGTGACCTGTTAGAAATTGATCCATTTATAAAGTTCAAAACAACAATTAAAGAAGTGAAACGCAATTTTCTTTCTGAAGAAGACCTGAATAAATTGATGAATAAAAAATTCGTTGTTGACCGACTTGATCTTGTCAGGGACATTTTTGTTTTTTCTTGTTTTACAGGGCTTTCCTATATTGATATTACAACCCTATCAAAAAATAATATCTCCAAAGGAATTGATGGCAACGATTGGATCGTTACGGACAGAAAAAAGACCGGTACTGAATCAAGAATTATCCTGCTTCCTAAAGCAAGAGAAATCATTGATAAATATAAGGACCACCCTATGGTGGAGGACAAAGGCACTTTACTCCCAATTTATTCAAATCAAAAAATGAATGGTTACCTTAAAGAAATTGCTGACCTAACGGGAATTGATTTCAACCTCACCTTTCATTTAGCCCGGCATACCTTTGCCACCACTGTTACACTACAAAATGGGGTATCCATTGAAACAGTGAGTGCCATGTTAGGACACAAAAACATTCGTACTACTCAGATTTATGCTAAAGTGGTAGATCAAAAGATTAGCAATGATATGAGTAAGTTATTGGATAAATTTTCACCTAATACAAAATCTTTGAAAAATGCAAAATAAACACCTGTCTGACTTTATAAAGTTTATCGACAATATTTTTGATGATGGACTTTTAAGAATTGATTATTTCATTGAAACAGATCCTGAACTAGATCTTAGTTATAATCCCAGTAATAGAACCATTACTGGGAATTATAATATTTTGGTTGAAAATAACAAGGAGGAAATAGATTTTACTAACCATGAATACGTAATTCCTTATGTGGAATATTTCAACCAAAGAGTTAATTCAGAAATCAATCTGATTCTTGAGCAACTACGTAGTCAAGAAACAATTAACGACCTCACGGAATATACTGAACTAAATAATGCCTTATTCAAACTTAAAAACTTTTACAAATTAATTTCTTCGACAAACTCAAACACCATCAAGGGCTCAGAAGAAAGTATAGTAGCCTCCAATCTTATCAATAAAATAGATCTACTTTCATGGGTTCTGGAAATAAGTCTTAAAAACACAGATTTTGAAAGCAAAACAACACCTGATAACATTTCAAATATCAAAAACAACTATAAAATTAAGGTGTTAATGATTGCTGATGAATTTGCATGCCTTTTAAGAATATTGAAGGAAGGCAACTTCATTAAAATTGAAGATCGAGAGATGGTTAAACTTTCCAAATTGATAAGCAATACTGTTTCATTTTCAAGTAAAGATAAGATAACCTACTCCTATTTCAGAAACAAATATATAAACAGTTTTACTCCTGACAGCGGACCTCATCCTAAGTATTTTAAAGAGATTAGAACAAAGCTAATCAATCTAATTTCATATATAGATTCAAAAATTAAAGTCAAGTAAACTCAATACAGGCAATACTTTCAGAGAGGTTGCGCAACCTTGCGCATCTTGATTTGCAGGTTTTAGTTATGTTCATTTGCGTCAAATTATACGTAGATGAACCTAGACGAAATCATAACACGAAAAGACTTTACCGACTTTAAGAAGGAACTCACCTTCTTAATATCTGACATTATCAAAGAAGAAGTGTCAGGTCATTTAGCCAAAAGATGGATTCGTGCAAATGAACTTCAAGACCTAACCGGTTGGTCATCCTCCACTATTCAAACTTATCGCATTAACGGTACCCTAATCTATTCAAAGGTTGGCGGTACCGTTTTTTATGATCTACGTCACCTGATGAATTTATTAGAAAAAAACTCAAATTTATAAATATGGAACACCTACCCACCGAATTAAGAAAAAACGGCTTCACCTATACATTGGTACTAAGAGGGAACCGATCGATGATTTACCGCCAACAGTATACATCAAATGTCGACTATTTCGAAGTGTTTATAATAAAGGTACTACCTTCTATATTACTTTTTGGAAAACGCTTGCCTGAAAGAGAAGTTTTTCCTGGAAATGAAGATTTTGGAAAAACAGCCTGGTCCTGTAGGACATTAGTGAAAGCTATGGAGAGATTTAACAAACTTGAAGAGGAATCATTATGATTGATTTTGTCAAAATAAAACTAAAAGATACGGATCCTCAGATCTTGTTAAACAACCCTCTTCTAGTATTTAGACAGGAGTTTATTGTTGAAACAGGAGAACTATTAAACAAGAGGATTGCTGAATACAGAGGTATGAAGTTTTATATTCATGTAACTGGGACAATTATTATTTCAGGAAGCCTTCATAAGTTCATGAATAATGGAAAACATAACTACAATGATTTCAAGAGATCGCAATTGACAAACGTGATAAATGAGTTTTGCTCTATGTTCAATCTTTATTCTGGAAATTGCACCCTGATAAACCTGGAAGTGGGTGCAAATGTAACTCCCTCCATTCCTACGAAAGAGCTATTAAAATACCTGTTTATGCATTTTCGAAATGAGTATAGATTTGCGGATATAAACAAGGGAACCTATAAACAGGTTACATATTCAGAGTATCTTTTAAAGGCATATGACAAAGGTGCTCAATATAGATTAGATACTGAAACATTTCGTTTTGAAATCAAAATGATGGGCAGCAGAATGATTAACCGAAATGGAGTAGGGACACTTGACGATTTATACAACAAACGCAAACTTGAGAAACTTTGTAATTTATTAATTATCAAATGGAGAGAATCACTTCTTTATGATCCTGCAATTACAAACGAACTTATTTTTAACCCAAAAGAACATGAGAAATATGTACAATGGGGAAATCCAGTATTTTGGTTTGATATGGCTAATAATAAGGACAAACACAGAAATGCTTTTTCTAAGGAAATGAAAAAATATCGTGAACTAAATGATTACTACCCTGAAAATTTACATTTGAAAGTGTACAAAATAATTCTTTCAAAACTTGCTTTTCTATTGCTTACTTAAAAATACTTGGTGCAAATACAGACTATATACAAGTGTAGTATTTGCACCAAGAAAAATCTCTTTGTCACTTTAAATTTTTCCCTACATTTGGTTCCTCAAATAACTCAACTTGCTACAAGGCACTAAATGAAACCAGCCTATTTGTTATTGATATTGTAAATAATTTAAACACCCCTTATAACCAACATGTCCGACGACCAAAAAAAACAACTCCAACAGCAATTATGGAACATTGCCAACGCCCTCCGTGGCAAGATGGATGCAGATGAGTTCCGTGATTACATCCTTGGATTCATATTTTACAAATACCTCTCCGAAAAAATCCAAATATATGCCGATCACATTTTAAAAGAAGACGGCATAACCTATCAAAACATTGACGAAAGTACGGAAGAAGGCCAGGAATTTCTGGAAGCCGTTAAAGAAGAAGCCATTGAACACTTGGGCTACTTCCTGAAACCATCCGAATTGTTTAGCGAAATTGCCAAACGTGGGAGCGGAAACGGCAAAAGCAATTTCATCCTGCAGGACCTTGCCAATATCCTGAAGCATATTGAGCAAAGTACCATGGGTACAGAGAGTGAAGACGACTTTGACAATCTGTTCGAAGACCTGGATCTCACCTCTACAAAATTGGGCAAGACCGAATCTGCCAAAAACGAATTGATTGTAAAAGTACTTGGGCATTTGGATAAAATCGACTTTGGTTTGCACGACACGGAATCTGACATATTGGGCGATGCCTACGAATACCTGATTGGCCAGTTCGCCAGTGGTGCAGGTAAAAAGGCCGGTGAATTTTACACCCCGCAACAAGTAAGTACCATCCTGGCAAAAATTGTCACCACAGGCAAAACAAAACTGAGATCAGCTTACGACCCCACTTCCGGTTCTGGCTCTTTACTGTTGCGCATTGCCCGCCAGGTAAAAGAGGTCAGCAATTATTACGGACAGGAACTCAACCGCACCACCTACAACCTGGCACGGATGAACATGATTTTGCATGGGGTGCATTACCTCAACTTTGATATCAGGCAGGAAGACACACTGGAACATCCTCAACATTTGGGCATGACCTTTGAAGCCGTGGTAGCAAATCCGCCTTTTTCAGCTCAATGGAGCGCCAACCCTTTGTTCATGTCCGACGACCGTTTTAGTCAATATGGCAAGCTTGCTCCACAGAGCAAAGCGGATTTTGCCTTTGTCCAGCACATGATTCACCACCTGGCCGACAATGGGATCATGGCGGTGGTACTGCCCCATGGCGTACTGTTTAGGGGTGCAGCCGAAGGACATATCCGCAGGTATTTAATCGAAGATAAAAACTACTTGGATGCTGTGATTGGACTGCCTGCCAATATTTTCTTTGGCACCAGCATCCCCACCTGTATTCTGGTATTTAAGAAGTGCAGGGAGCACGATGACAACATCCTCTTCATCGATGCCAGCAACCACTTCGAAAAAATAAAAAACCAAAATGTTTTGCGTGATGAAGACATAGACCGCATTATCGACACCTACCGTGAACGCAAGGTGGCCGACAAATATAGCAACACAGCCACCTTGGCCGAAGTAGCCGAAAACGACTACAACCTCAACATCCCTCGTTATGTGGACACCTTCGAAGAAGAAGAGCCTATCGAACTGCAAGCCGTTTCCAATGAATTAAAAGCCCTGGAACAGGAGTTGGCTGCCACCGATAAAACCATTGCCGACTTTTGTCAACAACTGAACATTTCAACTCCTTTTTAAGTGATGGGAAAAGTTAAAAATGTACCTAAGTTGAGGTTTCCTGAGTTTGAAGGGGAATGGTCCGAAAAAAAACTGGGAGAGATTTCAATAAAAATCAATAGTGGTAAAACTCCATTAGGTGGAGAAAGTGTTTATACTAAAGATGGCATCTTATTTATTAGAAGTCAGAACGTGACTAACGATCAATTATCTTTTGAAAACTCAACTTATATTCCAGAGGAAATTAATGCTACAATGCGGAATAGCATAGTTAAACCTCATGATATTTTACTAAATATAACTGGAGCATCTCTAGGAAGAAGTTGTGTTGTACCTGATGATTTTTCTATAGGTAATGTTAATCAGCATGTTTGTATTATTAGAATTAACAAAACTAATGAACCATATTTTATCCAACCCATATTTACCTCAACAAAAGGGCAAAATTTGTTTATTAGTCTGCAAACGGGAAGTGGGCGGGAGGGGCTAAATTTTCAAAGTATAAGAAAAATCAAGCTCCATTTTCCCTCCCTCCCCGAACAACAAAAAATAGCCTCCTTCCTCACTTCCGTTGATAACAAAATCCAGCAGCTCACCCGTAAGAAAACCCTGTTGGAGCAATACAAAAAGGGAGTCATGCAAAAAATATTTTCTCAGGAAATCCGGTTTAAAGATGACGAGGGAAATGAGTTTCCAAAGTGGAAAGAGAAGAGCTTGGGGGAAGTCGGTAATACTTATAATGGTTTGGTTGGTAAATCTAAGGAGAATTTTGGCATTGGAAAACCATATATTCAATACAAACAGATTTTTGATAACTCAATAATAGACATTTCAAGATTTGAACTGGTTGAAGTGAGAGAAAATGAAAAACAAAACAAAGTCATTTTTGGGGACATCTTTTTTACCGTATCTTCTGAAACACCTGATGAAATAGGAATGGCCTCCGTTTTATTAGATAAGGTAGAGGAATTATACTTAAACAGTTTCTGTTTTGGCTTTCGTCCAATATCTTTAGATTTTCTAAATCCATATTTTGCACAATTTCTTTTTAGAAATCAAATTTTCAGAAAAGAAATAATAAAACTCGCTCAAGGAAGCACAAGGTATAATATGTCTAAAGTGCAGCTAATGAAATTAAAAATTGATTTACCATGCTTCTTAGAACAACAAAAAATCGCCAACTTCCTCACCTCCATCGACAAAAAAATAGAATCCGTAAACACCCAACTCATAAACACCCAAGCCTTTAAAAAAGGCCTCCTTCAGCAAATGTTTGTTTAATCTTTGAGATATGAATTTTGAGATATACTGTGACGAAAGCGGACTGGAAGCGCTTACAAAAAAAGAAGCCCACCGTTTTTCTGCCATCGGTGGTATCTGGCTGCCTGCCGATTATCGTGAGTCATTCAAGAACAACATCAATTCAATTAAGCAAAAGCACAATGTTTTAGGCGAGTTAAAATGGAAAAAAGTTTCCCCTGCGTATGTCGGTTTATATGCCGATGTGGTCAATTACTTCCTCCAAACTCCCCAATTGCGTTTTAGGACCATCCTCCTCGAATCAAATATCATCAACAACTTTAAATTCAATAACGAGGATGCCGAACTTGGTTTTTACAAATTTTATTATCAACTGCTCCACCATTGGATTTTCGATTTCAATAATTACAACATATATCTCGACCACAAAGTAAACCGTGACAAGGGCAGAGTAAATGTATTGAAAAAAGTACTGCACAATTCAAACCTTACATCCAATATACCCATCGTTCAAGCCTTGCCATCCCATCAGTCTCCGGGTATCCAAATGGCTGATATTTTAACCGGAATGGTTGCCTCTAAGTTTAATGGCGAAATTACAGGTTCAGCCAAAATTCATTTAATAAAAACCCTCGAAAATAAATTGGGAAAACCAATTGCTCCAACCCCCAAATGGGAAGAGAAATTTAACGTGTTTAAAATTAATCTGCGGGGAGGTTGGTGATGCCGTACAAAAAACTGAAATCCTACCGGTATACAGAAGCAGAATTGAGAGAAATTTGGTCTGAAACTTATTGTGAGAAAGTAATCGTTACATTTGACAATATCGTTGTTAAATTCTATTCTGGAATGTTCGATCATTGTTTTTTTGAAAGTGATGATAGACTTAAAAAGGATAAATCCTTGTTGTCGTTTAATCGATTGGAGAAAATTTATTGGATAAAAGAAGCACTCGAAGATCCTGATGCTATTTTAAAAAAAGGATGGATATCTAAACTAAAAAGCTACGACAATAACAGACGCGTAACTATTGTTAAAGGTAATTATATAGTCGTAATTCAAATTTATGCTGCTAATAAAGCACGATTTATAACAGCTTATGAAGTTAATGATAATAAGAATTTGGAATTAATATTGAACAGTCCCGATTGGACATAAAAAAAACGTTGATTAGCTGGTTCAACGTTCAAGACCTTTGTTGATTCCATACCAATGGTAAAGAACGTTGCAAATGTACAACATTATTATACATAAATCAAGTTTTGTATAAAATATACATGATTAGATAATTTATCATGAAAATACAACCCGAACAAATACTCGAAGATAACTTAGTCAAACAGTTGGCCTCCAACGGTTACTCACAGGTTAATATTAGGAATGAAGCAGAACTGTTGGCCAATTTAAAGAGCCAACTTGAAAAGCATAACAATGTCCACCTTACAGATAAAGAGTTCTCCTACGTCCTCAATCACCTTGATAAAGGTAATGTGTTCGAACGGGCTAAAGTCCTGCGCGACCGTATGCAACTTACCAAAGAGAATGGTGAATCCATCTACATTCAATTCATCAATCAGGATCAATGGTGTAAAAATCAATTTCAGGTTACTCAACAGGTGGCTGTAGATGGTAAATACAAAAACAGATACGATGTCACCATCCTCATCAACGGCTTGCCACTGGTTCAAATAGAACTTAAACGCAGAGGGTTGGAGTTAAAAGAAGCTTTCAACCAAATCAACCGCTACCAACGGCATTCCTATTGGGCAGCCCTGGGTTTGTTTCAGTACATTCAAATTTTTGTGATCAGCAATGGAGTTAATACCAAATACTACGCCAACAACCGCCGGCAATCCTTTAAACAAACCTTTTATTGGAGCGATGTAGATAACAAAATCGTCACCCAACTGGCACAATTCGCCAACGAATTTTTAGAACCCTGTCACCTGGCAAAAATGATCACTCACTATACGGTGTTGAATGAGGCCGATAAAATCCTGATGGTGCTGCGTCCCTATCAATACTTTGCAACAGAAGCATTGATCGAACGGGTAAAAAACACCAACAAGAACGCCTACATCTGGCACACCACAGGTTCAGGAAAGACCCTGACCTCATTTAAGGCAAGTCAGGTAATCATGAACCTTCCACAAGTGCACAAAGTTGTTTTTGTGGTTGACCGCAAAGATTTAGATTTCCATACCATCAAAGAGTTTAACAGTTTCTCTGATGGCAGCGTAGATGGAACCGACAACACCCAGAAATTGGTGAAGCAATTCACCGATAACACCAAACTCATTGTTACTACCATTCAGAAGCTCAATACAGCCATCAGTAAAATACAATACCTGCATCGGATGGAAAAGCTTCAGGACAAACGGATGGTATTTATCTTCGATGAATGTCACCGCAGCCAGTTTGGCGAAACCCATCAACGCATTGTAAAGTTCTTCCACAACCATCAGCTATTTGGTTTTACCGGCACGCCTATCTTTGCCGAAAATGCCTTTACCAAAGCTTCTGTAAAGCACACTACCAAAGAACTTTTTCACGAATGCCTGCACAAATATGTCATCACCGATGCCATCAAGGATGAAAACGTGTTGAAGTTTTCAGTTGAGTACATTGGCAAATACAAAGAAAAGGAAGGAACGCAATCCTATACCGATATTGAAGTAGAAGGCATCGATACCAAAGAATTGTTTGATTCTGAAATCAGGCTGGGCAAGATTGCCGATTACGTTTTGAAAATACACAACCGCAAAACCCAGGGTAAAACCTTTACAGCCATGTTTTGCGTTTCCAGCATCGATACCCTGATAAAGTATTACGACCTGTTGAAAGTAAGGAAACAAGAAGGAGCCCACAATTTAAAAATAGCCACCATCTTCTCTTATGGGGTAAACGAAGACGATAAAGACGCTACAGGCATTTATGAAGAAGAATTCACCATGGCGGCTGAAGATTCACCACAATACAATGTGCATAGCCGTGAAAAGTTGGATGAATACATAGTGGATTATAATGAAATGTTTGGAACCAAATTCTCCACCAGAGACAGCCAGTCATTTTACAACTACTTTAACGACATTTCGAAAAAAGTAAAAAACCGTCAGGTGGATATATTGTTGGTCGTGAACATGTTCCTTACCGGATTCGACAGCAAAACACTTAACACCTTGTATGTAGATAAGAACCTGAAACACCATGGTTTGATACAGGCCTTCTCACGCACAAACAGAGTCCTGAATGAGCAGAAGTCCCAAGGCAATATAGTTTGCTTCCGGAACCTTAAAAAGGCCACAGACGATGCCATTACCTTGTTTTCAAACAAGGATGCCAGGGAAACGATTTTAATGGAGCCCTATGAAGACTACGTCCGGAAATTCAACACTTCCTTTGGCGATCTGCTCAAAGTAGCCCCCACAGTTAACAGCGTTAACGATTTAAAAAGTGAAGTCGAAGAGTTGGAGTTCATCAAATCATTCCGTGAGCTGATGAGGTTAAAGAATGTACTCTCAAGTTTTGTTGAGTTTACCTTTGAGGATCTGGCCATGACCGAACAGAAGTTTGAAGACTACAAAAGCAAATACCTTGATCTGTACGAAAAAGTAAAGAGCAGTACTTCAACAGAAAAAGATTCCATCCTGAACGAAGTAGATTTTGAACTGGAACTTATCCGCAGAGATGAAATCAATGTAGCCTATATCCTGCAACTGCTGGCAAACCTGAAAGACGCCACAGCGGAAGAAAAAGAAAAGCACCGCAAAGCCATTGTTGACCTGTTGGTAGGAGAAGCCAAACTCAGGAACAAGAAAGAACTCATCGAAAAATTCATCAACGAAAACCTCCCCGCCATACAAGACACGGCAGACATCCCCGAAGAATTCGACACCTTCTGGAAAGAAGAGCAACAAAAAGCCTTGAATGAGATGTGCCAGGAAGAAAAGTTAAACCCTAACAAGCTTCAGAACATCATCGAACACTACCTCTTCACCGAACGCAACCCCCTGAGAGAAGACATTGTAAACACCCTTGAAATAAAACCCAAAATCCGTGAACGCAAAACCATTATCGAAAGAGTAAGCAAAAAGATATATGACTTTGTAGAAACGTTTATTAGTGGGATGGCTGGGTAAAGGAGATTAAACCAATGAATTTTTAAAAGTCAATAGATATTAACATATAAAGACCATTCAGACTGATAATACTAATTAAACCTAAACTTTAAAAATCATGGAAAATGAAACGTTAATTCCAATTTTATTAGGCATAGCAATGCTCCTATTTTTGATTGTAAGTGGTTCAATTATGTGGGATAACATAAAAAAACTAAGAGGCACGTATTATGACAGCAACAAAAAAGAAATAAAAGTTGAAAAATCAGAGATTAGAGGTAAGAGTTTAGTTATAAATAATGACCAATTAACGTTTCAAATAAGCAATTTTAAAAGCTTAAAAGTAAGACCTGTCGTAGGGACGCTTGTATTTCTTTTTCAAATTGTTATTGCTATTCTGATGTTGGTTGCATTAATATTTGGTATAAGTCAAGACAGAATCACTCCAATAGGAGATGCAATACTTTCTTCTAGCATTATTTATCTGATTATTTCCATATTGGCTGCTAATAAAAGTGTGGATAAATATTACTTGGTAATAAAGTTGAGTAAAATGGTTGAAAAGAAGAAAACAATAAAGCTTGTATTTAATAACAAAGCTGAAGCTGAGACCTGTCGTAGTTCAATTAATTTTGATTAGAAAATGAATGGCGTTTTCATCTGATCGACCAAGTATAATTTAGATAGATACGGTATTCCCACTTCCTGCGGTATTAATGTTACTCAGGAAGTCTATTTTTCAATGGGTTAGTTGAATTAGTTTTTATTGAGATTTTTCTGATTCGGAATCTACATTTTTGAAGGATGCAGGATATGGTATAAAAACTTTTTGCTCTATCCCACCAATCCAATTTCAATTCTCCTGGCATTGAGTTTCTCCATCACCTGTTCCCCATCCCAGTACTCTACTTTCAAATTGGGAGCAATCCCAATATGCTGTTCCAATTCCTCATGCATTACCTGCTTAACATAGTCCAAATTGTCCATAGTTGTTGTAATCGAATCATGTATGGTGAATATTGGTGCTTTTGGTTTTTCCTTTGATATTCGTTTGGTGATGATATCAAGTATCAGCCTGGCTTCTATCTTCTGAAGGAGGCACGGTAGAAAAGTAGAGTCCTGCTTTTTGAATGCTGCAAACAAATCATATACATTCGGAAACAAATTTCTGAAGATCCTTTTTGGAGCAGCCTCCAATTGACCTATAAACCGGTTATCAGTAAAGAGCACCTGAAAAACTGCCGCCTTTATATTCTTTCTATCTGTTAATTCGACCCCCAATTCACGCTTAAAAGCCAAACTCAAATAATCATATAGCTGCCCTTTTTTCACCAAATCAATAAACAGTTTAACATCCTCCTTTTCAGTATGGTACAGAGGTTTCTGCAACATAAGGGGAGGACGACTACCAGAAGAACCAGAAGAGAAAGAAGAAGAAGAACCAGAATAAGAAGAAGAAGAAGAGAAGGAAAAAGAAAAACCTCCTGAAAAAGAAAAAAGGGTCATTTTTTCTCCTACACCCTTTCCTGTGCTGTAAAATGACGGCTTGAACAAAAGTGTCGACAAAAACGGTTGACTATTCGAAATGTCAACTGAAACCAAAGGCTGACCTTTCCATGTAATAAAATTTCGAACATCACTTTGCATGTTCGTCAAGTTTGTATGCAACCTCCCTACTCTATCATCAACAAAAAAATGATGCCTGCCTTCATTCAGGTATTGAATATTAATGTAGGCGGAATTATATTGCTCAATTGGCTCTTTAAACCTTCTTCTCTGCAAATCCCAATCACACATTTTAGGATTCCTTATACGCAACCCATAAAGTTGTTTTATATATTCCAAAGCAACAACCGAATCAATTTTCAGTCCGTCAATCCATTTTTTCAAATAACCATATTTTTTAGTCGAATCATACCATTCATTACGATGCCTTTTAATACTCCTGATCAATTCAGGATTTTGAATATAGGCTGGCCTGACCAACCCACCATATTCTGAAGCCAATTGATAGCCCTTTGATTTTATTTCCGGAATATAATGTTCATCACATAATACAATACCATGTAATTTCAGGTAATCGATATAAACCTTATAATCGTAAAAATACGACCGCAACAGGGTCGTATTAATATTGGTAAATCCCTTATCCGAAAGTGCACCTCTTTTATTTCTTGCAGGTATTTCCAATAGCAAACTCAAAATATAAAAGAGTTTATCCCTCTTGAAATTTCTAATCTCAGGAGGGTCCTTTTCCAACAGGTCTAGTATTATTTCCTTTAATCCAACCGGCAGGTAAACCCTGTATGAAATTTTACGCTGCATTTTGTTTATTCTTTTCTAATATATCCTTAATCGAATCCAGCGAATAATACAGGGTTCCACCAATTTTCGAAAACTCTATAGTGCCATTTTTTCTAAGATTCTGAAGTGTGCCGGATGAACATTGAAGGATATCTCTTGCTGTTTCCGACTTCACCCACTTTTCAGGTAATGAATTACTGGGTTTTAAAAGTTCACAAACTTGTTGAATAAGCTCATTTTTCCAAAGCTCAATATCTTCACGGGTTGCTAAATTCATTGTGTAGTTTTTTTAGTTGATATCTACGTTAACTTATATGATATAGCCAGGCCATCCTGACTATGAAAACGGTTGCAACTTAGCATCAAATTAAAATAATGTCAATCAAATTTTATTAGCGACGAATGCCGATTGCTTAAATTTGGTGGGTATTGTTAGTAAGGCAAAGTCGGTAGAATGATTTTTATTCTTTTTAAGATTTGGTTGGAGGTGCTGAATAAAATTTATTGCAAGGATACAGAATCAATATAATAAATTCCTAGCTTTACAGCACCAAACACCCAACGATCCATTTACAATGAAAACAAATATCTTATTTAACTGAATTTAAACGGTTTGAAACATTTTAATATATATTCTGAAGAAAATGAGGGATAACGAAATTTCAACAATTATCATAAAAAAATTGAAGATCATGGTAAAAAATCTTATAATTATGTTTATTGCCATTTTATTTTGTGGCTGCGTATTTATTCAAAATAGGGATACCGAAAACGTAGAAATTAAATATACTAGTGGTAAAGTATTTTGTAGGGGTCAATATGAAACAATAAATGGTGAAATATCTTATCCCACTGGTAATTGGATATTATACTACCCAAATGGACAAATTAAAGAGGAGATAACTTATTTTGAGGAATATAGTGATCCGGGATTAACCATCAAATATGACTCTAATGGATTGATGTTCAGTAAAAAAGAAATCGAAGACTATAATAACTATTACTACGAAGAGTATTTTGATAATGGCAAGAGGAAATTAGATAAGCACTACCAACAAGAATTTTATACTGAAGAAGGAATGGATTTTCTTAATACTATAGCAATTTTTACTGAATATTATTATTCTGGAGAGATTAAAAACAAGTACACATTATTAAACGGGATGTATTACGGGGAATATATAGAGTTTAATACCTATGGTGATTCTTTAGTTTACTACAATTTTGTGGATGATTTGGGCTTTTAAGGTGAAACACTATATGCACCTATTTTAAAAATGAATAGACTAATAATAAACTCAAAATTATGGATTATTATCAAATATTGTATATTTCAATGTTATTTATTGGACTTGGAGGATTGTACTCCTTGAGAAGTAGACCGCTGTTTAAAAAATACGATAGGTATGATATTAGTATCTTTGGACAAAGATGGGTAGCTATGTCTACAGTATGGCGGCTTGATAGTTTTAAAAGGGATGGCTATATGATTGGATTTGCAACATTAGTATACAAGAATGCATTTCTCTTTCTTATCCTTATATCGTATTGGAAATAATTGCATCATTTTGGTACTCACCATTTATGTATTTGGTGCTAGGTTTTATATCTGGAACTCTTATTGGTCGTGTTTTATTTATATTGAAAATCTTACATTCTTCCGAAGATACGTCTGCATTTGGGTTACTCATGTATTCTATTCTTACATGTGCTGCAATTTGCCTTTTAATGGCACATTACTTCTAAATTAATATGTTATGCACATGCCATTTTATTGTGAAATGTAAGTTATTTATTTTAAATAACGATTAAAATGAAAACACTATCATTAGTAATTGTAATTGGTTACATTTTATATCGAATGTACAATAGTATCAAAAGGAGCACTTTAGACATTAGTAAAAAAGATATAGATATTAGTAAATATTCTCGTGCGATTGAGTCAGAACCGAAAAATCCAAGAGCATATTTTTTAAGAGGTGCCACCTACCATTCCCTTGCTCATTTTCGATTAGCAAAAAATGATTATACTAAGGCACTTGAATTAAACCCTGATAACAAATCTTTTAATTATGAAGACAATTTAAACTCAGACTTTAAAACTTTTACTAATAATAGTATCAAAAGGAATTTAAACGGTATAAAAAATAAAACTGGTAGAAAATATGAACAAGTTATTATTGATTTTTCTAGAGAAATAGAAACGGATCCTACCGACCCAAGAGCATACTATTTAAGAGGATATTATTTTGCGAAACTTCTTCATTATAAACTTTCTATTGACGATTTAACCATTGCACTAAATCTAAATCCTAGCAATAAAAAGTTAAAACTCCATTATAGCCCAGAAGAAATTGATAATGTAACAATTTTACAAGTAAGGAGTCGAATCAAAAAACTGAATAAAGATAAAATTGGAGCAATTGAAGATTTAGAGTTATCCAGACAATTACTAGAAAAGAATTTGTAAAATGCCAGTATACAGGAAATTTGTAAATCTAATCTTTTAAACTCCTGATTGTTTTAAAAGGATTTTCATCACGTTAAAATGCTGCATTAATATCATCCATAAGTGAGTTTCCAATTTCTTGTGCTTGTTTGATTTGTTCAGGATCACACTTTTTATGCCATGCAAATGCTGCATTGTGTTCTAACCAATCAACTTTCCACGAATCATTTCCATGCATCAATAGTATGGCAAAATCATTAGAACAGGTGTTAACTGCATCAAAGTCCAATCCCTTTTCAACTAAATACCCTATCTCAAAATCAAGAATATTCTGAAAAGCAATAGCAAATAATTCATCATCCTCTTGATGCCGCTTTACTTCTCCAAATGAATAGTCAATTTTAAACTGCTTTATACCACCCTGATATTTTTTCTTAATAGTAGCTTTCTCTACAATAATATTTGCCAAATGAATAAATACCGGCATATGCGTTAATTAATAATGGTATGAGAACAGTTAGACATCAGTTTTATTTGGGTTCTTAGTTCCAATAAGGGCCTTCACAGCGAAGATAATGGCTGCAATGATATCAAGTACCATCCAGGCATTTCTGTTGTTCAGGTACACAGGTATAATTGGATTGAATAGTATGGCAATCAGACCAAATATGATAACCCAATAATTAATATCACCTTTGTTGTATTCAGTCACAGCTACTAAAATGGCAACAATGGTAACCACAATCCTTAAAAAGGTGAAATAGCCAATAGGTAGAGGCGCTATGGCTAACAATAAGGCACCTGCACAAATAATTAAAAGAGCTTTCATATTTTAGAAATTGATTAGTCATTTATGACAACATTATAAATGGGTTTAAGAATCTGTGTGATCATTGAAAACGACGCCCTTCCCACCAAAGGCATCTATTCACTCCATTACCACATTTACCTGCTTAGTCGTGAACTCCCGGCAGAGGCTCCTTTATCCAAACCGTATGGTAACAACCTTTCTCATTGAAAAAGTCTCCTGTACACCCACGTTTAACGAAATAAAATAACATGAGAATACTAGCAGGTCAGATTAATAATTTTAAGTCACCTCAAATATAATCAACATTATAATTCAAAAATCAATTACTCTATATTCTTTTGCTAACTTTACAAAATAAAGTTAGCCAAAAACCAAAGTCTTATTTAACATAACTAAAACAAAATCATGAAAGAAGAAGCTCTTTTCAAAACCATAAAGAACGAAACAAATTTAATTGAGGAAGAGCTTGATATTATTAGTGAGGGCATTTTCTTTGCCCCGGAACTATATATTGGGTTTAGAATTTCAAAAGCAATCTATAAAAATAGAGAAGAAATTTTTTGTACAGATGCTGTTAAATGGGTAAGAGAACAAAATTTCGGTAATGGTGGCCCTTCGGATGCTGTTTTTGTTTTTGGTGAAGAACAAAACGAAAAATTAGTGATGGAATTCAAACTGCGTAACACTTATCAATCCTTTGAAAGGGACATACAAAAATTAAAAAAACTAAATACCGACAGTAAAACAAAATATCATAAATATTTCTGTGTTCTGGTTGATGCATTTTGTAATGGTTATGATGGTAGATTAGAAAAACTCAAGTCAGAACACGGAATAATATCAGAGAATCATATTTCATTCCCAACAAAAAAATATGGCTATGAGAGCGAAATGTGTTGCCACCTAATTCTTTTAGCAGTAACCTAATATCATTACCATGAAAATTAAGTCTTCAAAACAGAAAACAAGGCACATTCTAATAAGAGTAACTCCCTATGCGCCTTTTGGTGAGGAAGATAAATTTATAGAATACGAATTTTTATATTTTAACTATTCTAAATCAATAGAAGATAAAGTAAAATTATTTCACAAGAACTGGAAATCAGGCATTGTAAAAGTCCAAAGGTTTCCTGTTGCAATTTTTGAGGCAACATTACTAAAATCATATTCAATTGAAAATACTGACAATACGAATAATCCTGATTATAAATATATAAAATTTGACTCTTTAAACCATCTTGAACATGAACCTGTTTTTGATGAAAGTGATGAGGTCTACAAACTAAATTGTACTTTTTTATGTTATAAAGATTATTTTGTTATAGAAATAGAACGCATCATAGTAGGATACATAGCCCCTATTACAATCTATAGAGCTTATGCATATTACAATGAATTAACTGATATTCAATTCTAACCCCACTCCGCTACTGCCAGTATTAAACAGGTACCTTTCACATTCCCTGCTACAACAGGCGACTAGCATAGCGCAATGATTGTCTATTACCATTCCTCAAATTACTCCACAACAAAAAGGTTCTTTTATAAAAAAATAAACATAACCCCTATCCGCCATCATTAACTACCATAGAACGCCTTACAAACAATTGTATTCCGAAACCGTTTGTGAGAACTCACATACAATGGCTAATTCAGTTGTATTGAAATTAATTTAAAGATGCCCAATGAATTTATTTCCATTCCATATCTCATATTGACAATATTTGTATATTTGAATATTAAACCTGACTGACCTGCTAAAATGCACTGTATGTATGTTCCATCATTTTTTCAGGTATAATTCAGGTTATTAAACAGTCAATTTAGCTGAACTAAAACAATATATTGAAAAAATATAGGCAGTCAATACTTTAGCAGGTTCCAAAAACGGGTCAATTTTTTTGGGTTACTGCCTATGAAGGGGTCGATCGGTGACCACACACCGATCACCCCTTCTCCTTTTTGTATAATAACAGACAGAGCTGAAGCGATTTGGGTCGATTTAAAGGTCAAATAGCCTGTTACAGTTAATTTCATCTATACGTGAACACTCTCCTGCAGGCCCTCAAAAACGCTTTACAATCCTCAATCTGAAGCCTGCTTAAACACCCGAAACAATACTACTAATTACCAAACTTTTTCTCCCGTTCATCCCTTTCTCTCTGATCATGTTGTGCCCTTCTGGTTTCCGCCCAATTGTAGTTGTTTGGCCCTCTGAACTTTTTATTTGAGGGTCTATACATTGCTATTTTAGGTTCATCAGAAGCTTCTGGTTTTGGTACAATACCAGCGTTTCGATTCTTTAAGCGAGTTTCGATTACCAAACCATTGGTTATATGCTTTGCCGCCTCAAAGCTTCTTATTTCAAGTTTATTTAAAAATCCAACCAGGAGGTCATCCCCTTCATTACGCACCGTCAAGTAGATGCTATGCTTTTTGCAGGCCAGTAATATGGCCATTGATTCCTTCTTTGTCATGATTAGATTCTGATCAAAATTCCGACAGCAATATAATCATCCAAACCAATTCAACACTATCCTGACTGAGAATTTTTGTTGAGTGGTAACAAAAATTAATAAACAATACCATACTTTATTGACTTCCAGTGGAAAATAATTACAATTATTTCCTAGCTTTACCCCACCAAACGCTCAATGATTCATTAAAATGAAACAAGGAGCTGAATTAACTGAATTTAAACGGTTGAGAGCAATTGAGAATGTATCTGTTATAAGATAATGTAGTATAAAGAAATAATAAACGGAATTTTAAACAATTAACATATAATGGACATAATGACAATTGCCGCTGTTGAACTTTTGCCATAATTATAAGTGATGAATTATTTAAATGATTATTTTGGAATAACAAACGAGATTTCTGTACCGATAATAGTATCCTTAATAGTTTTTATAATAGGCGGTATTAGCAAGTTTGTTTTAGACTCAATAAATAACTTTGTTTCAAGACTTCAAATTAGAAAGTCCTTCAAGAATATAATTCTAGAGGTTATTGAAAAATGTAAAAGTAAAACCAATCATCTAAAAGTATTTTACCCAACATTAAGTATTGAAAACAATGACGATTGGGTTATGAAGTTCACAAAAGTTACATATCTGGAACTTGCCCATCAACAAGACATCAATTCTATTTACAATTCTTATCGAATTCACTTCAAATACAAGTGCAAACAAGATCTCAAATTGAAGGCATATAACAAGATTTGGTCATACTTAGAAAATCTTAGATTTTATGAAAACAGAATACTTTCAGATTTAGAAAATCTAATAAACAAATTCAATTCACATGAAACCGCTTTCTATAATCATTTGGAAGCGTTGAGAGAAGAAAATGACAAACTCCTTCAACCTATTGTAGGTAAAAGTCTGAACGACTTAAATTTACCAAATAATGTTCATGAATACGTAAAAAAAAGAAACAAAATTTTTGTAGAATGGCAGGAATCTGGAGAACCCACCCGAAGACTGAAGACTATCCTATACTCAAAATTGGTGAAGCCACTACATGAATTAAATTTGGATAATCAGGACGTTGATTTGACTATCCCACAAAATACAATACTTCTTGCCGCTCTCCATGAATATGAACAAATGGAAAAAATTATGTCAATAAGTAATAAGACATTTTATGAATATTATATTGTGTACAGGACATCATATAAAGTATTAGAAAAGAGTTTAAAAATAATTAAGTAACATCGGCTAGTAATGCGAACGAATAAGCTAGGGGTGAAATTCCCCTTGCCTACTCGACTGCTCCCCGATAGCCGTCATATAAATAATCGAAATGAATAAACTATTAACAAATAGAATCAAAGAAGACTTTTTCATTACTCTTTA
>Ga0210046_1000320_pt1 | contig 49054 bp, 42 predicted proteins | sample CryGeyCG2114_250_FD_185461 | JGI IMG/M metagenome (GOLD analysis project Ga0210046, IMG submission 185461) | Groundwater microbial communities from aquifer - Crystal Geyser CG18_big_fil_WC_8/21/14_2.50 (SPAdes) (version 2) | ecosystem: Environmental > Aquatic > Deep subsurface > Groundwater ...
GGGATGCTTATTTTTTCTACTATTTCCTTTTCTCTGTTTTTGCTACTATACGTAATTTCACTTTTTAAACATAACTTCTCGGTCTTAGCGTTTGTACCCAAAAGGTTAAGTGAACAATAGTACAAACACTTAGAGCGAGTTAGTCGAATATGCATTAATGCTTTTCTAATGCATATTTGGGGTTAAAAATTCTTCTAAATATTTATATTTTGGTGTGAGTTTTCCGTTATAAACAATAACAGCATTTTTAATTTCTGGAGGATAACCAGCATCATCAAAATCTTGAGTTTTATCAGCATTTACAATTCCAACAACAAATTCATTCAAAGAATCCGAAAATTCGATTGAAGAATTTCGAGGTAATTCTGTTGGAAGATTATCAACAGCAATGTCAACAATGCCCACGCCCTTATATCCATCAGTAAACGAATCATCTTTAGGATTATAAACATAAGCTGGATTATCAGATGGAGTTGATTTAATAGTAAATTCAACTGCACCTTCAATGTCGCAAGTTATATCGCAAATTAAATCAAGCTTATGTTCATCTTTTGATTTAAAGTATTCTTTGGTTAAAAATACTGGTGATTGCTTTGTCCAATAAATTGCATTTACAATTAAATTTAAATAAGGAATGTAATTATCAAATTTTGACTTATATTTTTCTGGATGTTTAAAATAGTCCGTTAACTCAAATTTTTCATCCGCATTTTTAGGTTCAACAAGATGTTCTTCTTTAAAAATAACTTTATAAATTAAATTATTTGATTTATCCAAGTCATTTAAATTATCAGGCTGAATAACTTTATGAGGCAGTAAGTCAAAAATTTCTTGAGCGCCATTGGAAACATTACCGTAACCCATAAATCCAAAAACCAACGGAAGATTATTTATTTCAATTCCATTTTCTTTAATTTCTTTTCCAACATTAACAATATCAATTTTAGCATCTTCTACTGAATCATATTGATAAGCTGATTTAATTTTAAGAAGTGGAGTATCAAAACCAAAATTCTTTAATCTTATTCCATAACCATGAAGGGCATTAATCATTCCAGCAAGACCAGCATATTTTCCAAAAAAAACCAACCTCTTTCCTTTTTCATTTACAATTGCTTCATAGTCAATTAAAGTACAATTCAAGTCCATTAGTTTTTGTAATAATGGCATATTGTATTTTTGACCTTTAATTGTATGCGAAAAGAAAATATAAGTTTTATCATTTTGTAAAAGATTTTTGGGAATTTCTTTAACTGCAAAAACAATTGGGGCTTCTGATAAATCTTCATTTATTGTAACTCCAGCTTCTAAAAATTCATTATCTAAAAATGCTCGTCTTTCAAATGGTTGAATTATTGTATCAATGCCAAAATCATTTTTCAATTTCTTCAAATGCTCTGGAATCAATGGAACACGGCGTTCCCAAATATTTTTGTCTTCCCTTCTTATTCCAATTAGTTTTTTCATTATAATATCCTGATGACATTATCATCTTAATCTTATTTTATCAAATAAATTCTTTCTGCATTTTAATCTAAATTTCTCGTATACTTTTATATAAAAAAATGAATCTTTACAATTACTCAATAAAAAAGCCGTCCACGCAAATGAACAGCTTTTTGAATTAAGCGAAAATTAAATATCAAATTTAATTCCTTGAGCTAATGGAAGATTTTTTCCAAAATTAATTGTGTTTGTTTGACGACGCATATAAGCTTTCCAAGAATCAGAACCTGACTCACGTCCACCACCAGTTTCTTTTTCTCCGCCAAAAGCACCACCAATTTCAGCTCCCGATGTACCAATATTAACATTAGCAATACCGCAATCACTTCCCCAGTTTGAAAGAAATGTTTCTGCTTCCTGCATATTGTCTGTAAAAATAGAAGATGAAAGTCCTTGAACAACATCATTTTGAATATCTATAGCATTTTGAATATCACCACTATATTTTAACAAATAAAGTATTGGAGCAAAGGTTTCTTCTTGAACAATTTCGTAATGATTTTCTGCTTCAACAAGTGCTGGTACAACATAACATCCTGATTCGTATCCCTTGCCAGAAAGAGCTTTTCCACCAAATAAAATATTTCCACCTTCTTTTTTAACAAGTTCAATTGCCGATTTGAAATCTTCAACAGATGATTTATCAATAAGTGGTCCAACATGATTTTTTAAATCCATAGGGGAGCCAATTTTTAATGTTTTATATGCATTGACTAAAATTGATTTTACGTTATCATAAATTGATTCGTGAATTATTAATCGACGCGTAGATGTGCATCTTTGTCCAGCAGTACCAACGGCTCCAAAGACAATTGCAGGAACAGCCATTTTAAGATTTGCTTCAGGTGTTAAAATAATTGCATTGTTTCCACCTAATTCCAAAATTGATTTGCCAAAACGTGCAGCAATTTTTTGAGCTGCTTTTCTTCCAACACCTGTTGAGCCAGTTATGGATACAAGTGGAATTCGTTTATCATTTATTAATCTTTCACCAACTGATGAGCCTTTTCCTATTACTAACGAGAATAAACCTTCGGGTAATTTATGTTTTTTTACAACTTGTCCTACAATATTTTGAACAGCAATTGCAGTCAAAGGCACTTTTGAAGATGGTTTCCATAAATTAGTATCGCCGCAAACGGTTGCAATCATTGCATTCCATGACCAGACAGCTACTGGAAAGTTGAAAGCAGAAATAGTTCCAACAACACCAAGTGGATGATATTGATCATACATTCTGTGGTTAGGTCTTTCTGAGTGCGTAGTTGTTCCATAGAGCATACGTGATTGACCTACTGCAAAATCACAAATATCAATCATTTCTTGCACTTCACCCCAGCCCTCTTGAAGAGATTTTCCCATTTCGTATGTTACTAATTTGCCTAATGGGTCTTTATATTCGCGTAGTTTGTTTCCAATTTCTCTAACTACATCACCACGTTTTGGAGCTGGAATTTTTCTCCATTCTTTAAATGCTTCGTGAGTTTTAGCAATTACCTTTTCATAATCTTTTTCGTTTGCTTGATAAACAGAAGCTAAATATTTACCATTAATTGGTGAATATATTTTTAACTCTTCATTAGTTTCAGAACCAAACCATTTAACACCAGTTGAAGCTCCAAAGTTTTTCTTTTTAATTCCTAATTTTTTTAAGAATTCCATCTTGTACTCCATTTTTATTAAATTTCAGTTACTTAAAATTTGATTTTATATTTAAATAATTCATTATTGATAAAAGCGAAATTTTTGTCATTTTGCTTTCAATATCTACTTGAATTGACGAAAATAAATTATTAAAATATCCTAAATAATCATAATCATCTTGCCCAACAATTTCCGAGACATCAAAGTGAAACGCTTTTCTATCTTCAATTGAGCAATATATTTCTTGAAGATTAATTTCCTTGGGTGATTTTAATAATTGGAACCCACCTTTTGTACCTTGATTACTTATTACAATTTTGCTTTTGGATAACAAAGAGAGCAATTTACGAAGTTTGGATGCGTTTATACCAGTGTTCTCTGCAATTTCCTTGCTTGTTTTTGGTAAAGGATAGCTCACTGAAAGAAAGCACAATGCTTTTACAGATGATGATAATTTTGTTGATGCTGACATAAAACTCTTTAATTGTTATAGTAAGTGTAACATTTTTTTAATTTAATGGCAAAATATTTTTACAACTAATTATATCTAATTAATTCCAATAAAAATTTGCAATAAAATTTTGAAAAATTTAATCTTTTTCGTCTTTAATTTTCACAAAAAAAACTCTTTTTACAATTTTATTTTTTATTCCCTATTTTTTGTTTTTAATTTAATGAGAATAATGATGTTATATGTTGTTGCTACACCAATTGGTAACTTAAAAGATATTACAATTAGAGCCTTGGAAGTTTTAAAAGAAGTTGATTTTGTTCTTTGTGAAGACACACGTACTTCTGGAAATTTACTTAAACATTATGATTTACACAAAGAATTAGTCTCATTTAATGCCAGAATGGAAGAAAAAAAAATTGATGCTGTAATTAAAAGGCTTCAAGATGGTGAAACGTGTGCTCTCATTTCTGACGCTGGAACTCCAGCAATTTCTGACCCTGGAGTTCGCTTAGTAAATGCTGCGCAAAAGAGTGGAATTAATGTTGTAGGAATTCCAGGTGCAAACGCAGCAATTTTGGCATTAAGTATTGCAGGATTGCCAACCGACTCTTTCATTTTTGAAGGTTTTCTTCCTCAAAAAAAAGGAAGACAAAAACAACTTAAAAAATTAGCGGAAGAAGATAGAACAATTGTGCTTTATGAATCTATGTACAGAATAGAAAAATTAATAAATGAATTAAATGAATTTATGCCAAATAGAATTATTGCAATTGGGCGTGAATTAACCAAGAAATTTGAAGAAATTTGGCGCGGGTTTCCAAATGAAATATTACAATCATTATCAGAACATCAATTAAAAGGTGAGTTTGTTGTAGTTATTGCACCAATTAATTGGAAGTAGAGACACGCTGCCGCGTGTCAATATGATACAACTTTTATGAATCAAATTGGTGTAATATTTTATGACACGCCACGGCATATCTCTACAAATTAATATTCAATTAATGATTGAACTTCGTATCCCTTTAACTTTTCTTTTCCATTCAAAAATGTTAAATCAATCAAGAATGAAATTTGCACAATTTCTGCTCCCAGCTTTTCAACTAATTTGCAAGCTGCTTCCATTGTGCCACCGGTTGCAAGTAAATCATCATGAAGTAAAATTTTGTCCCCGTGCTCCAAAGCATCTTTATGCATTTCGATTGAATCAATACCATATTCCAATTCATAACTTTCAGTTACAGTTTCAGAAGGTAGTTTACCAGGCTTTCGTATTGGAACAAATCCAGCACCGAGTTTTTCGGCTAATGCTCCGCCAAAAATAAATCCTCTAGATTCAATTCCAATAACCTTAGTTATCCCCTTGTTTTTAGATAAGTTATAAAGTTTATCTAATGTTTCAGAATAACCTTTTGGATCTTTTAATAAAGTTGTAATATCTTTAAAAATAATTCCCTCAATTGGAAAATTTGGTACATCTCTTATCAGTTTTTTTAAATCCATAATTACCTCACTTTATTCATTTATAAATAATTATTTGGTTTATTCTATCTTAAATTTCAGTTATTTTTTTCACATAAAAGTTACTAATTTATTATTTGGAATGACAATTTAATTTGTCACAATTTTACTTTTTAATTAGAATTGTGTTTTTGGGAGCAATCAATTTTGGTCCATATATTGTTAAAAAATACTCATGAATAATTCAAATCTTCAAATCAAGTCTTGTAAATGACTTGCTCCGGTAATTATTAATATAATCTTATAAAATGAACTTTTAGTAAATATAATTAGTATAATTATAAACATTGGGAGCATAATTTATTCAAATTACTACTTCATCAGCACAAAATTTACATAAATATTTATTCAAACTTATTAATTATCTATACTACTATAAACCATTATAATTAAACGATTTAATCTATTTTTAATTAAAGTTATTTATAGTTTCTATGAAACATTTTCAATAGATTATTTAAATGATTCTGTTTTGTGTTTAACTATGCTCAAATATGAATGATTATTAAGCATTTATGGTAAAAAGTTAACAAAACAAAATATGCTCCCACTTCAATTAGTTATTATTTGCAATGCTCCCACTGTGGAGCATCTAACTTTATTCTCTATTTGGATTAATGAATAGGTATAAATTTGCCAATAAATTTATATGCTCCCGAATTCAATTATAGGTTTTTATTATGGTAGAATGTTAAAATAATTTAATGAATTGAGTTAAAATAAAATAAGTAGGAATTGTTCCTAACAAGAATCCAGCAACAATCTGTAATGGTGTATGTACTTTTAAGGTTAATCTAGCCCAACCGATTAGAATAGGAATAAACAAAATATAGCTAAATTCCGTTTTAAACAAGAAAATAAATGTGGCATAAGGTATTCCAATTCCAACTAAATGAGCACTAATCTTCCAGTTCAAGTTAATTAAAACAACTACTATTTGAATAAGGATGTAGGAAATCCAAAGCCCAAGAATTAAAGAATGTAATTCATGAAAGTAGGAAAAAATAAGGGCAATTATAGCTAAACCAATTCCAATTAAGAATGGAACTGTTCTTTCCTCTTTTAGAGTTGCATCGTCATTAATAATTTTACCATTTTTACGCAAAAAGAGAAAGACGAATACTGGCAGAATAAATCCAAACATTGCTGCTATTACTAAAGTCATAAATTTTAGTCGCGTATCAATATATATTTGATTTGCAATAATTATAAAAATAATCATCAAACTAACTGGTGGAACAAATATGTAGGATATTATTTTTGCCAATTTAATTTTCATATTAAGTTCATTTCTTTAATCAAAAATAAAGATTGGTTAGTTTTCAGTAATATTGTTTAAGTCATCCAAATATTTTAATAAAATTTCTTCAATTGGTTCATAATCAATATATTTCATTAATTCTTGCCTAATCTTTGATGAATGATGCAGACCCTTTAAATAACCAGTATAGTATTTTCTAAATGGAATGATTGCCTGGCGAGGTTCATCTTTATATTCTATTTCGTATTTAAGATGCTTTAAAGCAGTATGAATTCGTTCATAATTAGTTATTTCTGGGAGCATATTTCCAGTTTCAATTAAATATTTTGCTTCCTTAAAAATCCATGGATGATTTATTGCTCCACGAGCAATCATTACACCATCAGCTCCAGTTTCGTCGAAAGCTCTTTTGGCATCTTGAGCAGAAAAAACTCCTCCATTTAGCACAACTGGGATATTAACAACATCTTTAATTTTAGAAATATATGACCAATCTGGCTCACCCGCATGCCCTTGTCTACTATGACGACAATGGATTGTTAATTGTCTTGCTCCAACATCTTCCAAACGCTTTGCAATTTCACAAATCATTATAGATTCTGCATCCCAACCAATACGAGTTTTTACTGTAACTGGAATTTTAACCGCATCAACAATTGCTTTAACCATTTCTTGCATATAATCTGGATCTTTTAACAAACCAGAGCCTGCGCCGCGCTTTACAACCTTTTTTACCCAGCAACCAGCATTGATATCAATTATATCCGGATTTAGCTCCTCAGCCATTTTAGTGGCTTCTACCATCGAATTTATATCGGCACCGTAAATCTGAATTCCAACTGGACGTTCTTCTTCGCAGATTTCCATTTTTTTAGCAGTTTTTTTATTGTTTCTGATTAAGCCATCAGAGTTTACAAATTCGGTATAAACGATATCGGCACCCAGCTCTTTGCAGAGTTTTCTGAAACCAAGACCAGTTACATCTTCCATTGGAGCTAATAGAAGTGGTTTTTCAAATATTATATTATCTATTTTAAACATTTATGTAATATTTAGTTTTTGGGTTTTAATCAAATATATAGTTACTAGCAAAATTAAAAATGTAAAAATTGCACCTGTTACAAACGGTGCTCCATAACCTAGAAATTCAAATGCAAAACCACCCCATAGTGGGCCTAAAACTCGTGCGAGTGAACCCATTGATGAATTAAAACCTAATACAGCACCTTGCTGCTCCTCGGGAGAATATTTAGAAACTAAGCTAATTATCGTTGGTTGAAGTATTCCAGCACCAATGGCGTATATTGACGAAACAATTGCAACACCAGTAAAATTTATTCCATAAGGTAAAAGTCCAAGCCCAATCATTAAAAATAACATTCCTAAGTAAAGCATGCTTTTTTCGCTTAAACTTTTTGATATTCTTCTCATTAAACCGCCTTGAATTATTGCACTAACAATTCCAATAATTCCAAAAAGATAACCATTTTCGCGATTTGTAAACCCATAATATTTATGACCAAGTAGAGCAAAAGTTCCATAAATATTTGCTATTGAGAAGATAATTACAAAAAATAGAAAAATAAAAACTCTTATATTAGGGATTTTTATAATGTTTTTTATATCTACAAAGTTAAAGATTTTCACTGAAAATCCCGACATTGATTTCTTCTGTTTAACAGATTCTGGCAGCATAAAAAATGCAAACAAAAATGCTAAAAATGAAAATGATGCACTTGCATATCCAACATACTCATATCCATAATGTGCAAGAAAACCACCCATAATTGGACCAAAAACAAATCCTAACCCAAAAGCTGCACCAATCATTCCCATACCTCGTGCTCTATTTTCTTTATCAGTAATATCAGCAATATAAGCTTGAGCAGTTCCAATGTTGCTTCCCCCAAGACCTGCTAAAACTCTTGATAGAAAAATGAGTAAAAAGGTAGTTGAAAAAGAAAATATTATATATGAAGCAGAAGTGAGTAAAAGTGAAATTAAAATAACTGGTCGTCTTCCTATTCTATCTGATAATTTGCCAACAATTGGATTAAAAAGGAATTGAATTAAGGAGTATATTGCAACTAATACCCCAATTCCAAAATCGGATATACCAATTTGGCTACTGGCAAAAGTTGGTAAAATTGGAATCAGAATCCCAAATCCGAGTAAGTCTATAAATATTGTAATAAAAATTATAAATAATGCTTTTTTATTTTTCATATTTCCTAATTATTTTTAAGATGCAAATATAAGAAAATATAGGGAATATCCTTTTATGTGATTGTGAATCTAATTATTCGAATTTTCTAGTAATTGTAAAGTATCTTTTCTACTGCAATCTATAAAAGTTGCTTAAATTTTAAACCATTTATTACAGATTGCAATTCCTTCGAAAACTGTAGTATTCATTATGATTTACCTTTATCACAATTTGTACTATTCTTTAATCCTTAATACTTAATTTTTAATTCTCAATTAGTTAAATTGTACTTCAATTATTGGAGAATTAATGAAAAAATTATTTTTTTGTTTTTTGCTAATTACAAATACGTTTTTTGCTCAACAAAAATTTGCTTGGATTACTGATACACACATTGGATTTGATAGCGCTGATGTGGAACTTAAAAAAATTGTTGACCAAATAAATTCAATTAAGGATGTTGATTTTATTCTTGCAACTGGGGATATAACTGAAAAGGCAAAAAATTTAGAATTTGATAAGGCAAAACAAATTTTAGATAATTTGGAAAAACCTCTTTTAATTATTCCAGGAAACCACGATACTAAATGGAGTAATAGTGGATGTTCAAAGTTTACGGAAATTTGGGATGATGATAAATTTATTTACAAAAAGAACAAAACAGTTTTTATTGGAATTAGTAGTGCAATTCCAATAATTGGTGGAGGTGGGCATATTAAACCAGGTGATATTCAATGGTTAAAAGATGAATTATCCAGAATTGATTCCACTTTTGAAATAATTTTTGCTGTTCATCATCCATTAAATGAAGATATTGATAATTGGTTTAAAGTCACTAATGTTCTTAGAAATTATAAAATAAAAGCAATTCTTTATGGTCACGGTCATAAAACGCAAATTACTAATTTTAATGGAATCCCAGCAGTTATGGCGCGTGCTACAATTAGTAAAAATCAAAATAGTTATGGCTTTTTATTAGTTGAAAACACAAAATCTAAAATCAATATTTTTGAAGTTGAAAAAGATAATGTGCCTAAATTTTGGGGCGAAATAAACAAAGCTGAAAACCTCACAATTCCTTTAGTAGATTCAACTCAGTTCATTAATTACAACTCTGAAATATCTTTTCAGAAAAAAATAAAAACGACTTTAGTTGCTCCCCCATTATTTTGGAATGAAAAGGTTTTTGTTGCAGATTTTACAGGCTTGGTAAGCTGCTTTAACTTAAATGGAAAATTACTTTGGGATTATGACACTTTTGGTGATATAACTGCTAAACCAATTATTGCAGAAGAAAAGCTTGTTGTCACAACTGTTCAAGGTGAACTTACAATTCTTGAACCAGATAACGGTGAACAAATTGAAACAATTGGCTTTGACGATTATATTGTTGCCGACCCAGTACTATTTAATCACGAAGGGGTTAAAAACTTAATAATTCCAAAACAAACAAAATCCACTGCAGCCTTAATAATTGCAACAACTTCTGGTAAAACTTATTGCTACGATTTTGAAACTTTACAAGAAATATGGACAAATAATGAAGCAAAAGATATGATTCAAAATGCTCCACAAGTTATTGGCAATCAAATTATTTTTGGAAGTTGGGATACACATATTTATTCAATTGATGCAAATACTGGATCCACAATTTGGAAATGGCAGGGAAATAAATCCTTTTACTATTCACCTGCTGCTTGTGAGTTTGTAAATGATGGGAAATATTTATATTTAACCACACCCGACAAAGTTGCTCACACAATTGATATTCGTCTTGGAACAACAAAATGGGAAAAAAATCAATATAATACTTGGGAATCAATTGGAATATCTGCAGATAAGAACCAGTTGTTTATTAAGAGTGTAGAAGACAAATTTCACGTTATTTCAACCAAAAATGGAAATCTAATTAAAACTGTAAATGTAGATTTTGGTTTAGATACAACTCCAAATAAACCAATTGAATGGAATAATAGAATTATCTTTTCTGCAAAAAATGGAAACATATACAGAATAAATGATAAATTTAAATTTAGGTCTGTGCTTTATCTTGGTACAGCCCGAATGCATTCAGTACAAATAATTGATGCAAAAAGATTACTAGCTTCCAATATGGATGGCGAAATTATAATTTTTAATATAGTGGGTGATTAACTGATATATACTTAAATTTATTGTTGTTCTTATTAACATTAAGGACAGGTAAACACAAAGAATATTTTAATTTTGAGGACCTATTTGAACAAATTTGATGGAATTATTTTCGATATAGATGGAACAATTGTGCAATCAAATGAGCTAATATTTGCAACTTTTAACCACGTAACCGAAAAATTTTTAGGAAAAACTACTTCACCTGATGAAATAATTGCATTATTTGGTCCTACTGAAGCTGTTATAATTAAGCAACTTTTTAGTGATAATTTTGAAAATGTAATGACTGATTATTACAAATTTTACAAAGATAACCACAATAAAATGGCAAAAGTCTTTGATGGAATTATAGATTTGATTAATGAATTAAAAAAAAGAAAAATTCTACTTTCGGTATACACTGGAAAAGGAAAAGGCTCAACCGAAATTACTCTTGATGAATTAGGAATTAAAGATAAATTTGACATGATTGTAACTGGTGATGATATTATTGGGCACAAACCTTCTCCAGAAGGTGTTGATGTTTTTGTTGATAAGTACAAACTTAATCGTGATAGAGTTTTATTGATTGGAGATGCCCCACCTGATGTTAAAGCTGCAAAAGCTACTGGAATTAAAATTGCTTCCGTTCTTTGGGATTCCTATGCAAAAGAAGAAGTTTTGCAAATGGAAAGTGATTACTATTTTGAAACTGTTGAAGAGTTACACAAATTTTTGATTGATTAATATTTTATAAATCTAAACAAAGCTATCTCAAACTCCAATGTAAGAAAAATGTTGGAATTACATAATTTCACTTTTGAGATAGCTTCACCTAATTTATTTTTCATATAGAATTGTAACACCAAACATTTGCTGATTATCGGGTGGTGTAGAATTCCATTCTTCAAAAGAATGTGAATCATCGGTTTTGAAATGCAAATAATATTTACCAGATTCAAGTTCAATTAAATTATTAAATATTCTATTTTTTTCAGCTCCACCAGCGTGTTTTGTTTCATTATAATTCATTTCCCATACAAATTTACCGTTGCTATCAGTTATCCATGCATAATCTACTAAATCATTTCCACTACTTTCACCCAAAGCAATAATTCTAATTTTACTTTTTTTACTTATTGAAAAATCTTTTTTTAATTCTTTATCATCAAAGACTTTGGTTATTTGTGCAATTATATTTTTATTAACATACTTATTTGCCTCAAAAAGTTCAGCTGAAAAATTCCCTCCACTATTCTGGAAATACAAACTAATTCCCCATTTTTCCTCATCTATTGGTGGTGTATCATTCCAGTCTTGATAATTGTGTGAATCGTCAGTAACAAAGTAAACAACATAATTCCCAGCAGGCAGTTGAATCACTTCATCAGCAATTCTATTTTTTCTACTTCCACCAGCATATTCAGAATTTCGATAAGTCATCTTCCAAACAATTTCTTTTGTATCAGCATTTTCAATCCAACCAAAGTCGACTAATTCTTTATGTCCTTCGCCAACTGCTAAAATTCTAACATCCAAATTTTCAGAAATCGAAAAACCTTGCGAAATAAATGCCTCATCTTCAACCTTTGTTATATCAACAAAAGGTTTTACAATATATTTCTCATTAAATGGAATTATATTATCTTTTTCTTTTTCATTTACAAGAGAAATAACAAATCCCCAATATTGTGGATCATCAGGAGGCGCAGTATTCCATTCATCAAAAGAATGTGAATCATCAGTCTTATATACCGCTTCATAGCTACCTTTTGGAAGAGTTATTTCAGCTTTTTCTATAACATTTTTTTTGCCCCCACCTGCATATTTTCCATCAGAGCTATTAAACATCCAAATTTTTCTATTCTTAATTAAATCATAAATGTACCCAAAATCATAAAATTCATCCCTAATTCCTTCGCCAATACCATAAATACTTATTTGAGTATCACTTTTAATTGAAAATGATTTATTGCGTTTTTCAGAATCTCCAACACGAGTAAATGAAACGACTGCATTTTTATTAAGATTATCAACTAATTGAAATGGGTCAATTGATTTGAGAAAATTTTCATCGTTATAAATTGTTACAAAAAAATCTTTTTTAAACTTCTTTATATTTGATTTTCGTCCATTAAATATTCCCCCAATTATTCCTAATCCATTAACGGAAAACTTATTCCTGTCATTTGCCGAAGCAAAATATATTTCATAATTGCCAGATTTTAATTTCAAAGTAGAATTAAAATCATATTCGCCATCATGTTTTGAATAATCATCACACTTTTCACTTCGCCAAACAACAGTTCTGGTTTTCGATTCTAAAATCCAAGCGTAATAGCTCAAATAATTTTCCCATTCACCAAATGAGGCACCTTCGCCACTAATTATAATTGTCGCATCCTTACTAAGATTGAATCCTCCCAGTTCAACCTCGCCAGGATAAACATTTCCAACTTTAATTTTTTCTTGAGCAAAGGAAAATGTGGAATAAACTAATATTAACACAAGAAAAATATTTCTAAAATTTATTGCCATAATAAAATCCGATTTTTACAAATTTTGACGTACAGTAAAACAATAAGTTATATTTTGGAAATATTTTGTTCAAATTTTTTTGTAATATTTTTGGAATTTATCTAATTGTATTTAATTGCTTTTTGAATTCTTTGGGCTTCTTCAAGTGAATCGAAATATCCAACTCTAACTCTGTGCCAAATACTATTTTTATTTTTAGGTTTTACAGAAAAAATAAATGCGTTAAAGCCCTTTTCTAATAATTTATTTATTTCTCTATCCGCATAAGATTTCGTTTTCCACGATGAAATTTGAATACAATATAAATTTCCGTCAGTGAAAATAGCATTTGCCAATGCCCTTTCGTTTTCTGCATTGTACTCTTTTTCTGGAACAATAATTTTTGGCAAATTTGATATTTGAACTTTATCAATTTCATTTAAACTGACATTGGTGTTCGGAATTCCAGATTGATCAATTTCTTTTATTTCAGCTTGCTCAGGTATTTTTAGGGTAAAATCTTCTTTAGTATTATGGTTGGATTGTTCTTTTTCAATATTTATGTCTTCAACATTTGCTTCCACTGATTCAATGTTTTTATCTTCATAATTAATATTATTAACAGTTTCTACTTTTGATTTTTCATCTGTATTTTCTGTTTGGTTTTTTGGGTTAATATTTTTGCTTACCGTATCAACAACATTGGCTATTTCACCCGTTATCATATAAGAAATTACCGAATTGAAAATGATTTGTGTTTTAGCACTTGCTGTAATTGGAGTTAAAAATGCCGATGGACCTCCATTAAAACTCGATTTTGATGAACGATTTACAATTCCACCTTTTGAATCATAATAAATAATACCAATTTCAGCATATCTTTTCTTCATCTTGTTAAAAAGATAATGTGTTTTTATTGATAATATTTCATCACTTTTATCAATTAATTGAACAACTTTAAGTTTTTCTAAAACCCAAACAGAAATATCATTTCCGTATTCCACCACTTTATCTGGGTCAATAAAAATATCCGAATAATCATTCGATTTTATAATTTGCCAATTTTCGGTTATTTCTTGTGCAAATATTGAACTTACACCCAAAATTATAAAAATAAGAAAATATGTTTTTACTATGTTTTTTATCATTAATAATTGAAATTTTTATAAACCTAATTTACATATCTTTGCAAAAAGATTTTCAAAAAATAATTATTATAAATTGGTTGAAAATATCGAAAGCAAAAATAAAAAATCAACTAAACCAAGTTTACCACTAAGTTGGATTAACAGTGAAAATGAAAGCAAAATTTCAGCAATTAAAATCGGCAGAAAAAGTCTTTGGTTAAATGGTGGGAATTTCCAAAATGTTGACAGCTTTTTGTATTCAATTAAAAATATTTCTTCCGAAAAAAAAGTAATTATTCGTGGCTGCAACAAATTAACTTCTAACAAATTAGTAGAAAATGGTTTTAATAAAGTGCTCTTTGCCCAAGAAGCAATAATAGAGCTTAATAAAAAAATTCCAATACCCGATAAATTGAAACAAAGAATTAAAAGTCTATTAAATAGAGGAAAAGTAAAGGAAATTATACATGGGGACAAAAACTTGCAATTGTTTAATGAATTCTTAAAACTAACAGTCAATTGGAATAAACCACAACTCCAAAACTTATTTATTGATAAATTTAACACAAATACAAGACTGTTTGTTTATGAAATTATTCCTAATAATTGGGAAGGAGCATTGCTTATTTCACAAAATTCTAATGAAAAAATGCAAGGCGAGCAATTTTTTAGGAAAAAAAATGGAATGAATGGTGTAATGGATACTTTAATACTTGGAATTTCAGCAATCTTAAAAACTGAAGGTTATTCAGAATTTTCTCTTGGTGAAGTCCCTTTTGTAATTGATAAAAATTATCACTTGTTTTCGAAAGAGAATATTCTAAAATTAATTGGAAGAAAAATTGATTTTGCTTACAATTATAAAGGACTTTATAATTTTAAGAACAAATTTGCTACAAGATGGGACGATATTTTTATATGCACAAATAACAAATTAAAACTAATTAATCTTTATGGGATTGCAAAAAAATCAAATTTGATAGCTTTAGCTTTATATAAAATTTTCAATTAATTAAATCATTGAGCCTTACGCTTTTATCAGCAGCAACAATTTGAGCCACTTCAACTCCCCTTCTTATAAACTCTTCACTATTAATATTATCGTGTATGGATTTAATAGAATTGAAATGACAAAAATCAATATAGCTTAAATCAAGATTATTCAAGAAAATAATATCCGACGCTGCGTCATCAATAGTCTGGTTAGGCAGTCCAAATATACTTCCCGAGCCAACATTATATCCAAGTTTTTTCAATTCAGCAATATGTTTAATTCGTTTTTCAAATGAATTCCAAGAGTTTGTAATTGAGTAAAGATTGCTATTATTAGTAATCATATTCAAATAATAAGAATCCGCACCGGCAATTTTCCATTCCTTATATTCTGGAAGTTCACGAATACCAAAGCTGAGGGTGATTTTAATTTTTGCTTGTTGTTTTATTGAATAAATGATATATGCAATTCGGTCGGTATTATAAAAATCGTCATAACCCGAATGTAGCAAAATTGAATTACAACCATTTGCATGAAGCTCAAGAGCTCTTCTAATAATTTCTTCTCTATTTAATCTAAAACGATTTATTTTATTATTGCTGTTTCGCGAATTACAAAACATGCAATCAGCTTTGCAATAATTTGAAATATCAATCTTATGCTCAAAACTATGGAAGTCTTTTTTTAATTTTGAAGCAATTTTCTGAGAAATATTTTGAATAATTACCCTTTTTTCGGTATTATTTTCACTTAAAAGATAAATGATATCTTCTTTTGTGAAATTTAATTTTTGTGATATTTCCAATAATTTTTTCATATTTATTTTGATTAACAATAAACATACCAAATTTAAATGCTCTTATAATTGCTGAAATTCGATAAAAATATTTTAGAGGGCAAAATATTTCTTATTTTCGAGAAATGATTTTTATTCTTACTAATATAACGAGTTTGTGAAATGTTACTTATTGATGGGTTTAATTCTTTGAACCTGGATAATGCAATAGGATTAAAATAAACAATTTTAGAAAAAGAACAATCAATATAGAAGCGAACTTGCCCCGACTTACTCGGTCTTAGCGTTTGTACCCAAAAGGTTAAGTGAACAATAGTACAAACGCTTAGAGCGAGTTAGTCGAATATGCATTAATGCTTTTCTAATGCATATTTGGGGTTGAATTGTAAATACTTTCTACAATTCAACATTTTGGTTTTTACCTCCTTTGTGCATAAAAGAGAACAAATTATAAACACTCGTGATAGAGTTATGCGATGATAAACCTAAATGTTTAATATTCCAAACTCAAACTATTGCTGGTTACATCAATTACATGCAATGCATAACTGATATTACGAATTAAATATTTATTTTATATTACCTAATCAAGCCTTATAGTTTTCTTTATTTGGTATGAATTTCAAGTTTAAGCGATGATTTTTCTTTAACTAAAAATATTTTACGTAATCCTTCAATTTCAGAAATTTCTAATTTATTTTCACTTTCCCTAATATTCCATCTTTTTTGAAAACAGTTTTTAAGTTGCAAAGAAACCTTTTGAAATAATTCATCATCATTTTCCAACAAAAGTGTCAATTTTGAAATATCACTTTTTGTTGAAACTGTTCCCTTAATAAGTAAATTTTGGGATCCTAATTTTATTTGCCAATTACCATCTATTTTGTCAAAATAATTGTCCTTAAAATAATCAAAACCTGTTGTTGCATGTGATAAAAAGAATTGTGCAAGTGAACAATAGTTAGATTTTTTTGGTAAAACCCTACTATCGTGTGAAACATAAAAAAGCTGCAAAGAATGGGTTCCTACATCAGTACTATCACCAGCAATATAAATTTGCCATAATCCCGATTCATCAATTTCCTGTTTTAAAATAACTTCTGGTTTAGATTCGCTAGGGAATGCTACTTTATACTCATTTGAAGGAGCCACAACTGTTAAAAGAGGGAAAAAAGAAGATTTTAATTTTATTACAAGCAAATCACCTTCTTCCATTTGGAGCTCGTAAGCATCAAATCTTCCAAAATCCGATTCAAATACATCTTCTTTTGTTAATTCACCTTTTAGAGTTGAAGCATTAGTTTTAAAATTGTAATCTTGTGCATTAGTAGTTAAAAGAACAAGAAACACTAAAATTATTGCTCTCTGTATCATCGATTTTCCTCTTATAAAAGTTTATATTATATATAGTAAATATAATACTTGCAATTTTAACAAACATTATGAAATCTGTTTATTCAATCATTTTTATTTTAGTTTTCGCGGAATTCACTTTTGCTCAAGTTTTTATGGAAAACAACTTGGAAGATGGAATAAATTATGTTGTTGAATTTATTAATTCTGAAGAATTTCTTAAATTGAAATCCGTAGAAAACGATTTGACACTTATTGATTCAATTTATTTGCGTGCAAAGAAATTTCAAAATGACAATATTGAAGAAACCCTTTTGACCTTAACTTTTGCAACTCTACCATTTAATGTAATGCCATTAAAAATTCCTTATATTGGAATTGTTTTAAATGTAAAATTGCCTTCGGGTGCCCCAAATTTGGTTAAAAATAAAATTAAAAATTTACCGAAAAATATTTTTGAAGATTCACCAAATTCAAATTTTGGTGATAAGGATAAAACAGCTCACTTTTTTGGGAATGCATATTTTTCCTATTCGGTAACATTATTTAATCTTTCTAAATTTCTGAGTATTTTTGTGGAGTTATTTGAGGATGCATTTAAAATTGAAGGTAGTATTGATAACCGCGATTTTATTGCAAATAATCTTGGCTATCAATTTGGCAAAGACTTAATTGGTAATTCCAAAATACTACCCTCAGAAATACTTAAGAAATATCCATTATTTAAAAAATATTTTGAAGAAGAAAATGAGCAAAGTTTTAATAATTGATGACGAAATTGAAATATGTGAAAGCATAAAAATGATTCTCGAATATGAGGATTATGAGGTTGAATTTTTTACAGATGCAAAAAAAGGTGTTGAGCATTTAAGAGAAAATAATTATTCCGTTTTACTCCTTGATATTCAAATGCCACAGATGACTGGATTTGAAGTGCTTAATACAATAAGTCATTTTCAATTCAAACCAAATGTAATAATGATTTCAGCTCACGGAAGTCTTGAAAATGCGATTAAAGCAACAAAACTGGGTGCGTTTGATTTTATAGAAAAACCAATTGATAGGGACAAACTTCTTATAAGCGTTCGTAATGCTGGTGAAAGAGCAAAACTTCTTTCAGAAAACCAAAAATTACGAAAAGAATTGGATGTTGAATATTCAATGGTTGGCAATAGCGCAGCATTAGTTCTTGTTCAAAATACTATTTCCCGCGTTGCTCCTTCTGATGCACGAGTTTTAATAACTGGTGAAAATGGTACTGGAAAAGAACTTGCAGCTCGTGAAATTCACAACAAAAGCAATAGAAATGATAAACCATTTGTTGAAGTTAATTGTGCCGCAATTCCAAATGAGTTGATTGAATCGGAACTATTTGGGCACGAAAAAGGTTCATTTACTGGTGCAAATCAGCAACGAATTGGAAAGTTTGAAGCTGCTAATAAGGGTACAATTTTTTTGGATGAGATTGGTGATATGTCCCTTCAGGCTCAAGCAAAAGTTTTAAGAGCAATTGAGGATGGAAAAATAGAGCGAGTTGGTGGGAATAAAAAAATTGATGTTGATGTGAGAATAATTTCAGCGACTAATAAAAATCTTGAAAAAGAAATTGAAGAAGGAAATTTTAGAGAGGATTTATATCACAGATTAAATGTAATTCCAATTATAATTCCTCCACTTCGCGAAAGAAAGGAAGATATTGTTGAATTAACAAATCATTTTTCCAAAATCATTTGCGAAAAAAATAAATTCCAAGAAGTTAAATTTGAAAAAAATGCTCTTGAATTGCTGAAAGCAAATAACTGGAGCGGTAATATTAGAGAACTAAAGAATATAGTTGAGCGTATCATTATAATGGTTCCAAAAGATAAAATTTCAGCAAATGACATTGTTCATCTTCTTCCTAATTCTAAAACTAAAAATGATGATTTGTTAAATATTTCAAATTCATTTCAAGAGTTTAAAGAGGTTACCGAGCGTGCATTTATATTAAAACAATTGGAATTAAACGACTGGAATATTAGTAAAACTGCAGAGATATTGGATATTCAAAGAAGCCATCTTTACAACAAAATGAAAAAGTATAATATTGAAAAAGTATAAAAAAAAAGACTGTCTTAAACCGACAGCCTTTTTTACGAAAAGAGATTTAATTACAATCCAAATTTAAATCCAACTTGAATTGCGAAGTTATTCCCAGTCATTTTTGCTGATTCACTATCAGCTAAATCTTTTTCAGCAATATCAAGTTCTCTATCAACAATATGATAAACTAATTCTGCAAATAACCCGTTATTTCCGCTTAAACCTGGATAATGCAATAGGATTAAAATAAAAAATTTTAGAAAAAGAACAATCAATATAGAAGCGAACTTGCCCCGACTTACTTGGTCTTAGCGTTTGTACCCAAAAGGTTAAGTGAACAATAGTACAAACGCTTAGAGCGAGTTAGTCGAATATGCATTAATGCTTTTCTAATGCATATTTGGGGTTAAATTTATTTCAGCACCAGCGCCAACATTAAATCCAAATGCACTTTTGAAATCCATTTCTACATCCTCAAATCCAAATTCATTAATTTCGTCTGTAAAATCATATTCAAGGGAACCAGTATATAATCCAGCACCAGCCCTAACATAAGGCCAAACTCCACCACCAGTTCCAAATTTAAATTTTGCCATGGCACCATAATAAAGCTGTCCAACTTTCATATCACCAACATCCTCACCCATTGAAAAAGCGAAAGGAACAACAGCATAACTAACTTCGGCACCAATTTCAAAATTACCGCCAGTGCCAAATAAAAGTTGGGCACCAACTGGAATATAATTAGCTTGTTCCTCAACATCATCTCCAAAAGCGGACTGTCCATAACCAACAAAAGCCCCAATTGATTGTGAATAGGCAGTTCCACTAGCTAATAAAACCAATAAGAAAATTAGTCCAAGTTTTTTCATTTTTAACTCCATGTTGTGAATAATTATTATTTGATTAAAAGCATTTTATTAGTTTGAGTAAAATTACCCGATGTAATTCTGTAAAAATAAATTCCGCTGGATAAATTTGTTGCATTAAAATTAACGGAATGATAACCAGCAATCATTTCGTTATTTACAAGTTCTGCTACTTCTTCACCAATAAAATTAAAGACTTTTAAACTCACATTTCCACTTTTTGGCAACGAAAACTCAATATTTGTTGTTGGGTTAAATGGATTTGGATAATTTTGGCTTAGCGAAAACTCTTTTGGAATTTCTGTAAAATCACTTTTTTCGACCGAAACGATGCTATCAACATCGCCATAAACTTGCATTGAATATAAATCAAATTGTGAAGCTAAAAATCCTTGTTGTTTTGAAGTAAAATCTATAGCGTGTCTTGTGAAATTAATTTGAGGATAATTCAACAATTCCCAAGTATTTCCGCCATCAAGAGTTAAGTATGTTCCATCTGAGAAAATATCATTGTTGTTCAGATAACCATATGCAATACCAAGTAATTGATTTTTAAAATAAATATTTTGGAAATCAAGTTCGGCATCAATCCAGTTATCGCCACCATTGAGGCTTTTTAAATTTTTACCAGGTCCAAAATTAGCCCAAATCAGATTTTCTGCTAAATAATAAACCGATTGCACATAATCCTCGTTTAAAGCTTTCACCCAGCCAGTTCCGCCATTAATGCTTTTCACTAAAGGTTGTGTTCCATATAAAGAAATACCAAAGCCTGTATTTCCAATAAAATCTGTTTGAGAAAATGCAGCTCCGCCCCAATCGGTAGAATCAATTGACCAATTTTGTCCTAAATCTATAGAACTAAGCATCCTTCCAACACTTTTAACATAATATTTACCACTGGAATAGTCTGCAGAATAAATTGCACTTCCGTATGGTTCACCAGTATCTTCCATAACTATTTGCCAAGTCGCACCAACATCGTTAGTTTTAGCAATAAATGCCATATTATATGCCGAATTAGATGGTAAATAGTATCCAACAGCAACACCATTGCCTGCTTCACCAAAACAAAGATCATAGATATAATACTTTCCATATAAATCGTTAATAAAAGTCCAAGTTTTTCCACCATCGTTCGAACGAATTATCGCTCCATTAGTTGAAGAAGCAACAATTACTAAATCATTAACAATTACAACATCAGAAAAATCCATTTTGGGAAAAACAGTATAAGTTGTATCAAATTTATTTTCAGCTTTTGTGAGATATCCATCTGAATAAAACCAACCATTATTTGAATCGAAGAAACTGGATAAGCCAAATTTTGTAGATTTTAAACTCCAATTTAAACCACCATTTTCAGTAAAATAGGCATAACCGCTATTATTAGATACGATTCCATAATTTTTATCAATCATATATAACTTACTAACATTTCCTAAAGTTACATCAGACGAAATTTTTGACCAAGTTTCGCCAGCATTGGGTGAATAATAAATTCCATCAGAACCAACCCAAAGCTCGTCACCAACAACATCAAAATCCCAATGATATGTTACTCCAGTATTTAATTGTACCCAATTATAACCACCATCAACTGTTTTAAAAAGTCCAGAAGTAGTGTAATAATAACCAAGAGATTCATTTACGAATTTAATTTTATAAATATTTCCCAAATCTTCGTTCATAAGTTCCCAAGTAATGCCGCCATCAGTAGTTCTAATAATATTGTCCCAATTATTTCTCGCCCAGCCAATATTTATATTTAAGAATGTTAAATGACTAACATCATTATTTGTGATATTTTCGCCAGAAATGCTTCGTTGTTGCCAAGAATCACCTCCATCAGTAGTTTTAAAGAGGAAGTAGTTATTTCCTGTTCTTGTAAATAAAACAAAAAAACCAGTATTTGCATCAAGAAATGATATTCCACAATTTTTAATATACTCAGTATAATAGGTTTCTGTGTCTAAAGTAAGTTTCACTTCCCAAGTTCTTCCGCCATCATAAGTTTTTTTGATATAGTCTTTATTAACTAACCAGCCATCTTTATCGCTTACAAACTTCATAAATTCGTGGTTCAAGGAATGAATATTGTGAATATTCTTTTGGGCAAATATTATTTGCACTGAAATCACAATTAGGACGATTGTAAAATATTTAATACTTATTTTCATTTTAACTCCATTTTATTAGGAATTTTTTAATTATTGATGCCTTTATTAGCTGAAATTTTTTGTCTTAGTTTTGACAAATAACACATATTTGTGGTTGAAATACTATTAGATAGATTTTTTGATTTTTGAATAGGGCAAAACCATATTAAGTTTTGTAAGAAATATAAATATTTTGTAAATCTGAGCATTTATTTAACCGTTTTGTGTTTAAAATCTATTTATTTATCAGATATTTCAAATGAAACAAAATCAATATTTAACAAAACTAATTTTAATTGGATATTTAGTCTTATATAATAAGATACTAAAATCTATTCAACAAAGATTGTACCAAATAAATGAATAAGAATCTGGTACAGAAACAACTAGCATTTGATACAAATCACTATAAATGTATTTCTAATTATCAACATTGATGACCTAACAGGCAACACACTGCAAATGCTAAATTTATTTAAACCTGTTTATTTAACTTATTAAAAATTGTTTCACAAAACCTAAAAAAACAATATTCGCTAGCATTTTTTTAACAAGTGCTTAAGAATAAGAAGAATTTGTACATTTATATTTTTATTATTGCTATTAAAATAATTGGTTTGATTAGTTAAAAAATTATTTAACATTTTATTAAATTAAAATAATTGTAGATGAACATTATAAATACAACTCTCCAGATTTTTTTTACGCTTTTCATAATTCAAGTTTTTACTACGCAGCATGTAAAAGCTCAACATACTTTAAGTGATACTTTAATTATTAATAGCCTTATTGAAGATGCGGATTCAATTATGGTAAATAATCCTAAACTTGCTAAAACCTTAGTGGATAGTGCATCAATAATTGCGAATGAACTAAATGTTGAAAAATTTAAGAATTTATGTTTAAAAAAATCAGTACAATCATTTTATGCCCTTGGGAAATATCAAAAAGCGATAAATAATTTATTCTTATTATTAAAAAAATATGAAGCAAATAAAGATAGTGCCCAAATAGCATTGTGTAATAATGATATAGGTACTGCTTATACTGACTTACAAGAATACTCACTTTCATTATCATATTTATATAAAGCTATGGTTTATTATGATAGTCGAGAAGATGATAAAGATAAAGCCACTACAATAAGTAATATTGGATACACATACTTATCAATGAAGGATTATGACGATGCCCTACCTTATTTTCAAAAAGTTTTACCAATCTTTACAAAATTGAATTATCAAATTGGTGTATCTACTACAAATAATAACATTGGTAGAACTTTGGTGGGTCAAAAAAAGTATACCGAGGCAATACCCTATTTTAAAATTGCTTTAAGCATTAATACAAAACTTAATAAAAAAGACGGCATGGCAATGACAATTAATCATTTAGGGTTAATTGACTATTATTTAAAAAATTATGATGAGGCAATAGTTTATTTTCAAAAAGCTGCAAAAATTCGAAAAGAAATTAGCAACATGAACGCTTATTTTTATTCGATGAATAATATAGCTTACATAACAAATCTAAAAGGAAAACCGAAGAAAGCTATTGAAATATATGAAAATCTGCTTGCTGAGACAGACCCAGAAAATGATAGTGACGCAATTATAATGCTTTTAACAAATCTGAATAAAAATTATGCTTCCATTGGTGAATATGACAAGGCGTATGAAACCCTACTTAAATGTACTGAATTAAAAGATAAGTATTTCAACATAGAAAAGAACAAACAAATTGAAGAACTTAAAGTTGAATTTGAAACAGAGCAGCACATTTCTGAGATTAATAATCTAAAAAATTTAACCAGCATTCAAGAGGAATCACTTAATCGGAAACAAATGATAATTTTGCTGTTAATTGGCTCATTAATTTTAATTGCGGGACTTGGTTACTTAGGAATAACTCGATACCAATTAAAAACAAAGCAAAAATCAATGGAATTAGAGCAAAAATTACTCCGCTTGCAAATGAATCCACATTTTATTTTCAATTCCCTTTCGGTTATTCAAGGATATATTTTTAAAGGATCTGCAAATGAAGCTGTTACTTATCTGTCAAATTTTGGGAAATTAATGCGTAATATTTTAGAAAATTCACGTGAAGAATTTGTTTTACTCGAAAAAGAAATTGAAACATTAGAACATTATCTCAAGCTTCAGAATTTAAGACACGATGGCATAATCAACTACACAATTGAAATAGATGAAAATTTGGGAATGGATTCTGTTCGTGTTCCACCAATGTTTGCTCAACCATTTATTGAAAACTCAATTAAACATGGAATGAATGAAGAAAACAAATTTAATATTCTAATAAAGTACACCAAAAAAGATGATAAAATGAAATTAGTAATTGAAGATGATGGAATTGGAATTAACAAAATTGATAATAATAAGTCTTCACTTAATAAGCATCAATCTTTGGCAATAACAATTACGCAAAGCCGCTTGCAATTGTTGAGTAAACGAAAAAAAGGAAAATTTAATTTACTTTTAATAGATTTAAGTACAGGAAATACAAATAAATCGGGGACAAGAATTGAACTGGATTTACCATACTTGGAAGAATTTTAATTAGGAAATATATTATGCTAAAAATTTTAATTGTAGAAGATGAAAAAATGACAAGTGAGATGATTGCCCAAATGGTTTCTAGCTCCTTTCCTGATGCTTTAATTGTTGGGCAAGTAGATTCGGTTGCAAACGGTGTCTCCGAAATAATTAAACATAAGCCCGATATAGTTTTGCTTGATATAAATCTTAAGGATGGAAATGGTTTTGAAATTCTAGAAAGAACACAGGACATAGATTATATGGTTGTTTTTATAACAGCTTATACTGAATATGCAGTAAAGGCATTTAAAATTAGTGCAATAGATTATCTGCTAAAACCAATTGATTTATTAGAACTCGTAAAAGCCATTGAAAAGTGTCAATTGCACAAAGAAGTAAATCAGCTAAATATAAAATTGAAAACATTATTTTCAAATTTAAAGACAGAATCCAATAACAATAAAAAGATTGTGCTAAAATCAACCGAAAGCATAAATGTTGTTCCAATAAACGAAATTATTAGATGCGAATCTGATAAAAGTTATACCACATTTTACCTAAAAGAAAATAGAAAAATTCTTGTTTCAACAACATTAAAAGAATTTGAAAATTTATTAACTGAATATGGATTCTTTCGTCCGCACCAATCTCATCTCGTAAATATAAACTATATTGATAGTTTTGAAAAACCTCATGGTGGTTTGTTAATTATGAATGACAAAAGTCGTGTTCCCGTTGCCACCAGAAAACGAGAATCATTGTTTAAACTTTTCAATAATTTGTAATAAATTGTTGTAAATTTTTTAAATTTAACAATTCTCAACAACTAAACATACCATTTACAAATTCTTAATTATAAGAATTTGTAAGTTTTTCGTCTTTTTATGGTAATTTTAAAATATATAAATTTTGTTTTTCCAATTACTAATATTCTGCCCTTTTAACCTAGCAAAATGTGACAAATAAGTTTGTTTTAACATTTTTTGTATAATTTCAATTAAATTCAACCCAATAAATGTTACAACAATCAACAAATTTTTACCATTTCTTTTTAGTTTAACTCTATTTAATAATTGGCACACGAATTGTCTTTCAAAAGTAAACAGAAAAATTTAAGGAACAACAAATGCATAATAAACTTTTTGAAAAATATGAACGTGGCAATAGAAGTCACTTAATTGGACTGCTTCAAGATGTTCAAGATGTTTATGGATATATTCCAGAAATAGCAATTATTGATATTGCAGAATTTTTAGGGCTTCCAACAAGTTCTGTGTTTGGCGTTGCAACCTTTTATAATCAATTCAGATTAACCCCACTTGGCAAAAATGTAATAAATGTTTGCAGAGGAACAGCTTGTCACGTAAAAGATTCTGCTAATATACTTTTTGCTCTTGAAAACGAACTTGGAATTAAAGTTGGAATGACAACTCGCGATAAGGAATTTACTATTGAACAGGTTGCATGCATTGGTGCGTGCAGCATTGCTCCAGTAATTAGTATAAATGGAGAATATTTTGGACGATTAAAAACAAAAGATATACCAAAACTAATAGCAGAATTTAAGAAGAATAAAGAGGAAGAAATTGTAAAAAATGAAGGTACAGAATGAAATCATTTATAGATATAGTTTATTGTGAAAAATGTGGAAAGACTCATGCTAAACACTCTACTTTTATCTCCGATTGTAGAAATGGTTTATCATGCAACCATAATTCTCAAATAAATGAAGAAATTAAAACTTTAAATAACATATTGACTTATAAAGAGCACAACATTCCAATTATTTTTATCGGAATGGGAACTTGTGGGTTGGCATCTGGCGCAAATAAAGTAAAAAAAGCAATTGAGGAAGAATTGCTAAAACTAAATATTGATGCTCAAATTGTTCCAACTGGATGTATTGGATTTTGTGCTAAAGAAGTTATTGTTGATATAAAATTGCCGAATAAAGATAGAATATCTTATTGCGAAATAACTCCAAACGATGTCCATTTATTATTAATCAAAACACTTGTTGATAAGCAAATATATACTGAGAAATTACTTGCAACCTTTGGCAAAACCGATGATTATGTAAAAAACATTGATGAAATTCCATTCTTTGCTAAACAACATAAAGTAGTTCTCAAAAATTGTGGAATTATAAATCCTACTTCTATTGATGAATATATTGCAAGTGGTGGATTTACTGCTCTAGAAAATATTCTTAATAATATGACCCCAAAAGCTGTGGTTGATGAAGTGATTAAATCTGGCTTGCGTGGAAGAGGCGGAGGTGGATTTCCTACTGGTAAAAAATGGGATTTTGCATTAACTCAAAAATCGGAAACAAAGTATATTATTTGTAACGCCGACGAAGGCGATCCCGGTGCATTTATGGATAGGTCCGTTTTGGAAAGTGACCCGTTTAAATTGATTGAAGGAATGATAATAGCAGCCTATGCAATTGGTGCAAGTCATGGATATATTTATTGCCGTGCAGAATATCCGCTTGCGATTGAAAGACTTGAAAATGCAATTGAGAAATGTGAAAAATATGGATTAATTGGTGAATCTATACTAGGAAGTGATTTTAATTTAGAAATTAAAATCAAAAAAGGAGCTGGTGCATTTGTTTGTGGTGAAGAAACAGCACTTATTGCTTCAATTGAGGGGAAACGAGGAATGCCTAAACCTCGTCCCCCTTTTCCAGCAGTCTCTGGTCTTTGGGGAAAGCCAACCATTATTAACAATGTTGAAACGTTATCAAATATAACCAGCATTATTAATAAAGGAGCCTATTGGTATTCATCAATTGGAACTGAAAATAGCAAAGGTACAAAAGTGTTTGCCATGAGTGGAAAAATAAAATACTCAGGATTAGCAGAAGTTCCAATGGGAACAACACTTGGCGAAATAGTTTTCAATATTGGCGGTGGAGTTCCAAATAATAAAAATTTTAAAGCTGTTCAAATTGGCGGTCCTTCTGGCGGCTGTCTTCCAGTAGAAGTTATGGATACACCAGTTGATTATGAATCGTTAAAAGGAGTTGGTGCAATGATGGGCTCAGGTGGTTTCGTAGTGATGGATGAAGACACTTGTATTGTTGATCTTGCAAAATTCTTTTTACAATTTATTAAAAATGAATCATGCGGAAAGTGCGTTCCTTGTCGTGAAGGAACAACCAGAATGCTCGAAATTATTGAACGCATTTCTACAAAATATGGTGATGGTGATCCTCTCAATGAATTATTGCGTTTCAAAGGAATTATTCATCTCGAAAGATTAGCTGGAGTCATTCAAGATACTTCACTTTGTGGATTAGGACAATCAGCTCCAAATCCAGTATTATCCGGCTTAAGATATTTCCGTGAAGAGTATGAAGAGCATTTATTTGAACGAAAATGCACAGCTAAAGTTTGTAAAGAAATTTTAACATACACAATTGACCCTAAAATTTGTAATGGTTGTGGCGCTTGTTTGCGTAAATGTGCAACTGATGCAATTATTGGATTAAAGAAAGAACCTCATACAATAATCCAATCACAGTGCATAAAGTGCGGTGTTTGTCTTGAAACATGCAGATTTGAAGCTATTTCTGTTAACTGATTTTATTTGGAGAAAAAATGGTAGAATTAACAATAAATAATATAAAAGTTGAAGCTAACGAAGGCGATACAATACTTGATGCAGCAAAATCAATTGGGTTAAAAATTCCTACACTTTGCCACATGAAAGACCACTTCCCTACTGGGGCATGTAGAATGTGTGTTGTTGAAGTTGAAGGTATGCGTGGATTAACTCCTTCTTGTGCTTATCCAGTTCAAAATGGAATGATTGTTAAAACAAACACAAGCCGAGTTATTGTAGCTCGAAAAACAATTGTGGAATTATTAGTCGAAAACCATCCGCAAGATTGCCTTATTTGTGTTAGGAATAAAAATTGTGAACTTCAAGATCTTGCCAGCACTTATAATTTGAGAGAACATAGATTTTGCGGTGCAAAGAAAAATCATGCAATTGATATTTCAAGCGCTTCAATGGAGCGCGACCCAGCTAAATGTATTCTTTGTGGAAGATGCGTTAGAACTTGTGCCGAAGTTCAAAAAATTGGAGCTATAGATTTTACAAATAGAGGATTTATCAGCAATGTTACAACTCCCTATAACAAAGGACTTAACGTAAGCGATTGCATTTTATGTGGGCAGTGTATTTTGGTTTGTCCTACAGCAGCTTTGCGTGAAAAAAGTAGTACTAAAGAAATTGAATATGCAATTCAAAATGTAAAAAAACATGTTGTGGTTCAAGTTGCTCCAGCAGTAAGAGCATCACTTGGGGAAGAATATAATTTACCATTAGGCACTAATGTAACTGGCAAAATTGTAAGTGGTTTACGTCGATTAGGTTTTGATAAAGTTTTTGACACTAATTTTGCTGCCGATTTAACAATTATGGAAGAAAGTGCTGAATTAATAGGCAGAGTTAAAAATTCTGGAACTCTTCCAATGTTTACAAGTTGCTGCCCAGGATGGGTAAAATATATTGAGCAAAATAGACCAGAATTATTAAAACATGTATCCTCATGTAAATCACCTCACGAAATGGAAGGAGCTGTACTTAAAACCTTTTATGCAAAAAAAATGAATATTGCGCCAGAAGATATTTTTGTTGTTTCAGTAATGCCGTGTACCGTAAAAAAATATGAAGCACAACGTCCTGAACTTAATGAAAAATATTTAGCTGATGTGGATGCTGTGCTAACAACTCGCGAATTGGTAAGAATGTTTAAAATGCACGGAATTGAATTCGAAGGTTTAAATGACGATAATTTTGATAATCCACTTGGCGAATCAAGCGGTGCAGCGGCTATTTTTGGAACTTCTGGTGGAGTTATGCAAGCAGCGCTTAGAACTGCTTATTTTACATTAACGGGTCAAAATTTGAAAGTACTAAACTTTGAAGAATTACGTGGAAATGCTGGTATTAAAGAAAGCACGGTTAATATAAATGGCTTGGAAGTTAAAATTGCAGTTGTAAACGGAATAGGAAACATCGGAAACATTTTAGATGAAATTAGCGCAGGCAACTCACCATATCATTTTATTGAAGTAATGGCGTGTCCAAATGGTTGTATTAATGGTGGTGGTCAGCCAATTCATCAAAAGACAGATAAAGTAATTGAACGTGTAAAAGCACTTTACAAAATTGATGAAAATGCAAATAATAGACTTTCACACGAAAATGAATCAATCAAAAAAATATATTCTGATTTTTTTATTGAGCCAAACAGTCATTTAGCTCACGAAATTTTGCATACAAAGTATGTTAATAGAAAAGAAATTTTGCGGGCAAATGTTCAACCATTAAAATAATTTTAAACTTTTGTCATTCCCGAATTATCTTATCGGGAATCTACAAATTATAAAAGATTCCCGCTTAAAACATGCAGGAATGAAACTTAGAATTTTAAGAAATTTAGATTCAGTAACATCTGAAACTAGGAGAAACACAAATGAATATTAAAAAAATACTATTAGTCGATGATGATTTTGACTTGATTGAGCAAAATAAGTTAATTCTTGAATCAAAAGGATTTGAAGTAATTACTGCCGAATCTGCTGAAAAAGGCTTTAGATTATTTGAAAAAGAACTTCCAGATGCTTGTGTAGTTGATTTAATTATGGAACATCACGATTCTGGATTTATACTTTGCTATAAAATAAAAAAAACAGAACACGGAAAGAAAATTCCAGTTATTATTTTAACATCAGCAACTTATGAAACTGGTTTCAAATTTAGCGCATCCACAAACGAAGAAAAAAGTTGGATTAAAAGCGATGGGATTCTTAACAAACCAATTGTTGTTGAAGAATTAATTTCAAAATTTGAAAGTTTTTATAACCGAGAGCAATAAAAGGACTCAAGATGGCCTCAATTCTAATTATTGATAACGAATATCCAATTAGAAAAGATATTTATACCTTTCTTACTCGCGATGGATATGACATTAGGACTACATTAAATGGAGCCGAAGGAATTCAGTTAGCTATTTCAAATGATTTTGAATTTGTGATGATTGAGCAAGAACTATCCGATCATGATGGTTTAAAAGTTTTGAAATCAATCAAAAAAGTTAAACCTGAAACGGTTTGTTTTATTATTGCAAGCAATCCTTGTTACGAAGTGGCTGTTGAAGCTGCAAATTTAGGAGCATGCAGCTATGTTCCAAAACCACTTTCTTACGAAGGGTTAAGCTTTCATCTTGCAAAAGGTACAAAACACCGACAACTTTTTATTGAGGCTCGCGATCTTAGACGAGAACGATATAACAATCTTGTTGAATTATCGCGTGAAAAAAGCATGTTCAGAACTGTACTTAATTCCATAAATGGTGGAGTTTTGGTAATAAATTCTGATGGTGCATTGGTTTATTTTAACAACGCTTCTTTGGTTAATCTAAACTTGGAGAATCTTGAACCTGGCGAACAAATTCTAAAAAGACTTCCACCACAAATAGCTAAACAAGCAACAGAATATATTTTAGCAGAAAAATATACTTCAAAAATAAGTGAAATTGAACTTGAAATAATTCCAAAAAATAAATTGTATGTGCAATCTGTTTGCTCACATATTCCACGTAATTCATTAGGGTTTTCTGGAGTTGTGCTTGTTATTAGAAACATAACAAAGAAACGGGAACTTGAGCAAGTTAAATCGCAATTTGTTTCAATGGTTGCTCACGAGCTAAAATCGCCATTAGTTGCCGTGGAAGGATTTTTGCAAATTTTACAAAACTCTGAAATAAAGCTAAGTGATGAAAAAAAAGAGGATTTCTTAAAACGAAGTTACGAACGAGTTAAAAGCTTATTTCAATTAGTAAATGATTTATTAGATATTTCCAGAATGGATAAAAAGGAAAAATATCGCGAATTAGAAGAGATTAATTTTTTGGAAGTAGTTCAATCTACTGTTAATTTATTTGAATTAGAGTACAAAAAGAAAAATATTTTAGTTAAAATTGAAGATGAACCCAATTTACCCATAATTAAAGCTGAACGTTTAGAGATTTCACGAGTAATAAGTAACTTATTTAGTAATGCAATAAAATATAACAAACATGATGGTGAAATTATCATTTCATTATTCAGCAAGGATAATTACCTAAACTTTACAATTTCAGATAGCGGAATTGGAATAAAGGAAGTCGACAAGCCAAAAGTATTTCAAGAATTTTTTAGAGCACTTAATAAGCAAACACGTAATGTTAGCGGAACTGGACTTGGATTAACAATTGTAAAAAGAATTGTTGAAAGTTACCACGGTAAAATACATTTTGAAAGTGAATATGGTATTGGGACAAAATTTATTGTAAAATTTCCAATTTTTAGAAACTAACCTGCCAATTCGATTTTTTTTCTGCTGGGAATGGTCCTCGACAGCAGAAAAAAATTATACAATTTGATTATGTACAACTTTTATTTCTATGTGACAGCCTAAAGCTTCCGCATATTTTTTTATTGTTGCTATTGAGGGAGAATGTTTACCGCTACTTAGCGATGCTTCCAATCTCGTAATTGCTGGTGATTTTGTTCCCATTTTTTCAGCAATTTGTGCCTGACTAAGCCCGGCTTTCTTTCTTGCTTTAAGCATTTCTTTTAGTAACATAAACTCAGTTTCTAAAGAATTATATTCTTCTTTAACTAATAATTTTTTTAATGCTTCTTCTTTTAATTCATTATGTGTCATTTTCTAATACCTTATTCATTCTCTTTTTTGCGATTAACAATTCCTTTTTCGGAGTTTTATTTGTTTTTTTTATGAATGAACTTAGCATTACTATTCGCTTACCAACAAGAGTGCAATAAAAAACTCTCGCAATTCCTTCTTTGCTTTTAATCCTAAGTTCGATTAAGCCATCATCAAGAAATCGAGTGTGTGGCATTCCTAAATTTGAGCCAAATTCAATCATCAAGTCAGTTAGTCTTAAATAGCGAGCCAAAAGTCCGCTTGGCAAAGAAAGGATTTCTTTTTCAACAGCACTACTATAATATTCTATCGTCCAATTCATAACTGAAATATAACATATATGTTACTTTTATACAAATAAGCTTAGTTTAAACATTGCCTTTGAAAGTAGAATTTAAGTGCCAGTGGCAAAAAATATTATGTTAATTTTAAACCAAAATATCCCAACTTTTGGGAAAGTCTGTTTATAAAAAAAGCCCAACTTTTTTGATACTTTAAGGCAAAAAAAAAACCAACTTTTTGAAAGAGTTGGTTCTAATTTGTCAATTGCTAAAAGTTGGGCTTTTCTACCTTTCAAAAGTTGAGTTTTTGCAATAATTATATTTTGAAAAAGTTGGGCTTTTGCAGAGTGACTTTCGACTTCCGGATATAATGTCGCCCCTCTGGGGCTTTAATTATTTTTTATTCTTTCATTTTACCATAATTTCACCCCGCTGGGGTTGCGAAAAATGCATTTACAAGTTTTTGCTAAAATAAATTCCCGCAACCTCCACCAATTAAAGCAATATTACCAAAATTGAATTGCGCTTTGTGTCAAGATTGCGGGAATTTGGCGAACAGAATATTATAGTCAAAAACCGTTTAAACAACCCCAAAAGTGCCAGAGGCACGATATTATGGTAATTTGCAACTCGCAAATGAAATCAAAAAGCCCCAAAGGGACGACACTATGTTTTTACTTTAGTCTTTGTTTTATCAAAAAATATTGCCGGAATAAATGAAATAAAAAAAGTCTCCTCAAAAAATTCCCAATATCCACCAAATAACTCCGTTAGGAGTTTAATTTTATTAGCTTTTTTTTACAATGCAAAACAAGAACCCGTCTTCGGGTTCAATTTTTTCTTATCAAAATAAACCAAAATGCAATCCCTAAGGGATTGATTTAAAAACCTAATTTGTTTTTCTATTATAATTTAATCCATAGCGGGATTGATTGACAGAAAAATTTTACCATTTTTTGGACTTCTGCCTCCCGATTTTTCATTTTTCACTTTCTCTCAAAAAAACATTCTCAAAACAATTACTCCAAGAGATATTGTAAAAATTGAGCCAAAAGTTGAAATTGTGATTATATTTCCACTCATTTTTGAGTTACTTCCCATTGCTTCTGCCATTACAAAAGATGCGACTGCTGTTGGAGTTCCCATTAAAATGAATAAAATTAAAAGGTCTTGGTCAGTTAATCCAAGGAAATATCCAATAATAACGGAAATAATTGGAAAAAGTATAATTTTATAAGCCGAAGCAATAAATGCAAGCGGTGATGCGGTTATTAGTTTTTTCAAATCGATTGAAGCTCCAATTCCAATTAAAGCCAACGGAAGCGCAATATCGCTTAAATATTCTAAAGTTATTGAAAGTGATTCGGGAACGGTTATTTTAAAAACGGAGAACGGAACTGAAAAATACGCAGCAATAATTAAAGGATTTTTTCCAATTTCTTTAAATGTGCTTAATAATTTATCATTGCTTGCTTGTTGCATTGGAACTGTAAGTGCAATTACTGCCAAAACGTTAAAAATTGGCATTACAAATGCTAATAACATAACTGCTTTTCCAAGGTGCGCACTATCAACAATTCCAGAAAGCATTGCTAAACCGACAATTGCAAAGTTGCTGCGATAGCTTCCTTGAATAAACGCGCCTTTATCTTGTGGAGTTTTTGTCAGGTAGTTTGCGCTTATCCAGCTAATTCCATAAATAAAAAGAATTAGGGCAACCGAAATGCCAATTAAAGACGAGTCAAAAGCAGTACCAATTTCCACGACTGATAATTCTTGAAAAATTAACGCTGGAAGTGAGACTTTGAAAACAAAATTTGATAACTGTTTTACAAAGCTATCAGAGACAACTTTCGTTCGTTTTAAAAATAATCCCAATAAAATTAGCAGGAAAATTGGCAAAACTATGTTGAATAGAAAGATTATATTTTCCATATTAATCGGAAACGGTTACTCTAAACAATGTTGAGTTAGTTATGGAAATGATTGAATAATGGGTCAAAAGGGCTGGAATTAAAACACTTTCACCTTTTTTAATTTGTAATTTATCGCAAGTAATTTCGCCTTCTGTTACAAATATTATTTCAACTTTGTTGTTTGTTGAAAAATCCAAATCGGTGTTGTCCAAAACTATTTTTTCAACGCAAAATTCTTCTGCCGAGACTTTATATTCGGTTATGTTGCTGTCGTAAATTTTTCCAATTAGCTCGGGTTTGCCAAATTGATAAGTTAAAATGTTTGCAAGTTGGTCAATATCTTTAAATTTTGGAGTTAAACCGGCACGAACAACGTTATCGGAATTTGCCATACATTCAACAATATTTCCCTTTAGATATGCGTGCGGAATTCCCGCTGGAGTATAAATTGCTTCGCCAGATTTAAGGTTTACAACATTTAGGAAAAATAAAACGAACAATCCAATATCAATTCCATATTGTTGGAAAAGGATAATAAATAATTCTTCATCTTCGGATTGTTTGCTTTTTTGCTCAATTTGGTCTTTTATTGATAAAATCGCATTTCGCAATTCGTTAACTTCCAACGATTTTTTCATCAAAGCTGTGAACAATTTTTTTAATCCATTCTGTGATTTATCTTTTGTAAATTCACTAAATTTTTCACTTCCAACAAAATTTATTAATTGTTGATAAAGCAGAAAATTAGCTTCAATTTCGTTTAACGGACGAAATCCAACAAGTGCTTTTAGAAAATCGAGTGCAATTGCAATTTCTGGTTTGTGATTATAATCGGGATAATTATTTGGGTCATTTTTATACAAATCAATAGCTTGCGTTTTATTTGGATGTGTTTGAATTGAAAGTGCTTGATTTGCAGATAGTATTTTTAAAAGAAACGGCAATTTATTTCCAAATTTCTTAGCAACTTTTTCGCCCAAAATCTCTTTTGGACATTTTTCTATTATGGTTTCTAAATTTGACGCTTTTCCATCAATCAAAATTTCAGAACTAAGTTTTGGGTGACTTCCAATCCAAACTTCGGCATAAGGCTTTTCCTCTGCTTCAAATCCTAACAATTTTGGAATAAAAGCATCTTTCCCTTTTGTTCCCCACTCATAATTTTGAATGTAATTAACTAGTTTATATGGTTTTTGTTTTATCATTTATATCTTATTTTTAATCCAAAATCATTATTGTTAAAATCCACACATGGAACTTTTAGCTTAGTATCATCAATAGTTTTTTTTACAAAAATAAATCCATTAGTTGGATTTGACAAAATGCTTGCAATATCATTTTCATAAAACCGAATTTCGTGCTTACCATTTATTAAAGATTCATCAACCGATGTAACAAATTCAAAATTTTGTTTTATGTAATCAATGTTAAAATAAGAATCATCAGCCAACCAGTTAAGAGTATCTGGACAAATATAAATATCGCAAGAAAGTGTGTAAGAGTTGGAAATATCCTTTGAGTAAATGCCGCTTAAATAATCAATTGAATTGTAGTTTGTCCCTATTTTTGCCCCATCTTGTTGGAATTTAATAAGAACAACATCTTTATTTTTTTCAATCGCTTTTAATTCGTCAACCATATTGTATAAAATAAAAACATCTTGATTAAAATTGTCATTTTCCAAAAGGGTTATTCCTTTTTCAAATCCAGAAATATTATAGCTGTCGCTCTTAAATCTTATGAAATAATCGCCAGAGATTAAATTTGTAAATTCATAATTACCATTTTGGTCAGCAATTGTGTAGGTTCTTGAATCATTGGAAACATTCTGTAATTCAAGATTAGCAGAAACTCCTTTGGTTCCATCTAAAAATAAAACTGATCCAGAAATTGAAGAATTTTTAACTTCAGGCTCAGAAACAGCTTTTTCCTTACAACCAAAATGAGATAAAAGCAAAATACCGATTAAAAAATAGTTGTATAATTTTATTTTGTGCATATAAAACTGCTCCATTTGTTGTGATATTAAATATCTTTTTAGATTTTTCATTTAAAAACTAAATCAATTTTACAATCCAAATTTAATGAATATTTAGAAACATTATTTTAAGAACATAAAAATACTTGAATATTTATCTAAAAATATTTCATCGAATGAAAATAGTATTTGACATCCATTATTAATTATCAATATATTGCATCCCATTATGAAAAACTTATTAAACATATCAACTTTAAACAAAAACAACAACTGGGCTTGGTGGCAGTTCATCCTATAATTATATCGCTCAGTGAAAAATAGAAATAATAGATTTAAAAACCCTTCCTATCGCTGAGAAGGGTTTTTTTTATATACAGATTGAAAATAATGAATGCCATTCCGTGATGCTTCAACACGGAATCTCAGCAAGTGGTAGAGATTCCCGCTTAAAGATTGTCCCGAAAAAATGCTTGGAACAGGCGGAAATGACGTAAATACTTTTGGAAAAGAAATATGAATAAAGAAAAATTTAAAATACTTGCAAATGAATTTAACGTAATTCCAGTTTACGAAAGAGTTACTGGCGATATGCTAACTCCAGTTCTTGCGTTTCTAAAATTAAGAGAAAAAGAAAAATTCTGCTTTTTGCTAGAATCGGTTGAAGGAATTGGCAGACTTGCGAGATATTCGTTTATTGGAAAAGATCCGCATAAAATAATTTCCAACCGAAATAGAAAGCTGAAAATCTATTCAAACAATAATGATGAAGTTTTGGATGAAAATCTTTTTGATTATCTAAAAACAGAAATTGCTTCATATAAATTCCCGACTATAGAAGATTTACCCGATTTTACTGGCGGAATTGTTGGCTACATCGGTTACGAAAACATTTCTTTAATTGAAGACAAACTCAAATTTGATAACCACGAAAACTCCGAAACTCCAGATTCAATTCTTGGAATTTTTAATACAATAATAGCGTTTGACCATTTTAAACATCAATTACTAATTATTTCAAATGTGCATTTAAATAGTGATTATGATTTGGATGTGGAGTTTGAAAAAGCAAAACAAAAAATTGCTAAAGTAAAAGCAGAATTAACAACTCCAATAAGTTATAAATCAGATTTTAGTTTTGAGCTTGAAGAAGATAATGATTTTAATTCATCCAAATTTTTTGATGTTGTCGAAAAAGCAAAACAAAATATTTACAACGGTGATGTTTTTCAACTTGTTCTTTCCAAACGATTTACTGCCGATTATAAAGGTGATTTGCTAAATCTTTATCGTGCATTAAGAATTATAAATCCCTCGCCATATATGTACTTTATGGAATTGCCCGAAGAAATTACTGTAATTGGAACGTCGCCCGAAGATTTGATAAAAGTGCAAAATAGAAAAGCAAGCATACTTCCAATTGCCGGAACACGCAAGCGTGGTAAAACTAACGACAAAGATTTATTACTCGAAAAAGAATTATTGGCAGATCCAAAAGAACTTGCAGAACATATTATGCTTGTCGATTTAGCCCGAAACGATTTAGGAAGAGTTTGCAAATTTAAAACTATTAACATAAAAGATTACATGAACATACATCGTTTTTCACATGTGATGCATATTGTTTCAAGAGTTGAAGGTGAATTGGAAGATGATAAAGATTCAATTGATGCCTTCAAAGCTGCATTTCCTGCTGGAACAGTTTCAGGTGCGCCTAAAATTAGAGCAATGGAATTAATTAACGAATACGAAAATAGTTTGCGAAATATTTACGCCGGCGCAGTTGGTTATATCGATTTTCGCGGAAATCTTGATATGTGCATCGCAATCCGTACTCTTTTTGCAATTAAAAATAAAATCCATTGGCAAGCTGGTGCTGGAATTGTAGCTGATAGTAAACCAGAATTAGAGTTGAAGGAAATAAATAATAAAGCCGCAGTACTTTTAAAAGCTTTAGAGTACGCAGGAGAAATTGATGAACCAAACAGATAATTTGAGTGAATTAAAAATTTTAGTAATTGATAATTACGATTCATTTACGTTTAATCTTGTGCAGCTTATTGGAAAGTTTACACAAAATATTATTGTAAAACGAAATGATAAAATTACAATTGATGAGATTTTAGAGCTAAATCCAGATAAAATTGTAATTTCACCTGGACCTGGAAGACCTTCGGATTCTGGAATTTCAATTGATATTCTTAAAACAATTGGCAAACATACTCCAGTATTGGGCGTGTGCCTTGGTCATCAAGCAATTGGTGAAGTTTTTGGAGCTAAAGTTGTAAATACTCATGTTTTAATGCACGGAAAATCATCCGAAGTTGAACATAATGGAACTGGAATTTTCAAGGATGTAAACCCTAATTTCAGTGCTGGAAGGTATCATTCGTTGGTTGTAAGTGCAGATTCCATTCCAGATGATTTAGAAATAACATCCATGACAAAAGATAAAATAATTATGGGAATTAAACATAAAAAGTATCCAATTGAAGGAATTCAATTTCATCCAGAATCAATATTAACTCCCGAAGGTGAAACAATAATTAGAAATTGGTTAGAACAATGATAAAAACAACATTAAATAAACTGTTCGATAAAAAAGATTTAACGTTTTGGGAAGCCGAAGAAGTTGCTAATTTGTTGATGAATGGCCAAGTTAACGGTTCGCAGACTGCATCTTTATTGACTGCATTGCGAATTAAAGGTGAAACTTCGCACGAAATTGCGGGATTTGCGAATGCAATGAGAAATAATGGAGTGAAAATACTCCATAATTCCAAAAACCTAATTGATGTTTGCGGCACAGGCGGTGATAATTCGGGTTCATTCAATATTTCTACCGCTGCGGCTTTTGTGGTTGCCGGAGCTGGTGTAAATGTAGCAAAGCATGGTAATCGTTCAATAACTAGTATAAGTGGCAGCTCCGACGTTCTAAATGAGCTTGGAGTTAATATTGAACTTACTCCTGAACAATCTAAAAAAGCTTTAGAAGAAATTGGAATTACTTTTTTGTTTGCACCAATTTATCATCCAGCAATGAAGAACGTTGCTCCAATCCGTTTGGAATTGGGATTTAAAACAATATTTAATGTACTTGGACCGCTTACAAATCCAGCAAGTACAACAAAGCAAATGATTGGTACATTCAATTACGATATTGCTTTTAAAATGGCAGAAGCTGCAAAGATTTTAAAGATGGAAAGAGTAGCATTTGTTTGTACAAATAATCAATATGATGAAATAACACTTACAGACAGTTCACAAATTGTTGAAGTTAACGGTGATAAAGCAATTACAGTTCGAGAAATAAATGCAGAGACATTTAACTTCCCAAAAATTGTTTTGGATGATATTAAAGGTGGAACACCGCTTGAAAATGGTAAAATTATATTGGACATTTTTAATAACCAAAGTTCTGTTTCTCAATTTAATGTTGTAATTGCAAATGCTGCGCTGGCTCTTTATACTACTGGTAAGTATTCTACAATATCAGAAGCACAGCAAGCTGCCGAAGATTCTATTAAATCTGGAAAAGCTTTGGAAAAATTAAATACATTAATAGATTTTGGAAATAATAATGATTGATATTCTATCTCAAATAATAGAAGTGAAAATTGAGGAAGTGAAAAAGCTTAAACGCGATTTTACAATTTCTAGATTTTCAGATTCTGAATATTACTCAAATGAATGCTTAAACTTTGAAAAAGCTTTGCGAAAAAAAGAAGCTATTTCAATAATTGCAGAAGTAAAAAAAGCTTCTCCATCAAAAGGAATTATTCGTAAGGATTTTAATCCACTCATAATTGCTGATATTTATATGGAAAATAACGTTGACGCAATTTCTGTTCTCACTGACGAACAGTTTTTTCAAGGCAACATTTTATATTTGAATGAGATTGCAAAATATAAATCCGTTCCTCTTTTACGGAAAGATTTTATCATAAACGAATATCAAGTTTTTGAAGCCAAAGCAAACGGAGCCGATGCAATTCTTCTTATTACAGAAATTTTATCCGAAAGCCAGATTGAAGAATTAAGCAAAGCAGCATTTGAGCTTGGCATGAAAGTCCTTTTGGAATTGCATAATGAAAATCAACTTCCAAAAATTGATTTTTCACTCAACAAAATTATTGGAATAAATAACCGCGATTTGAAGAACTTTGTAACAGATTTGAACACGACTTTAAAAATCAGCGAACAAATTTCGGCAAATGTCATTTTCGTCTCAGAATCTGGAATAAGTGAACAAAGGAATTTTGACTTTTTGAAAGACACTAAAACAAATGCTGTACTTATTGGCGAACATTTTATGAAAGCAGAAAGCATTGCCGATTCAGTAAAAAAAATACAAGAATATTGTTACTATTAAAAAATTTAAAATAAACCTCCAAGGTTTTGAAAACCTCGGAGGTTTGGAATAATTGAAAAAACAGTCATTGCGAGAAGTTCGTCTTTTTGAACTACGAAGCAATCTGTTAAATTTTGAAACTTTTTGAGATCTAAATGAAAATCAAAATTTGTGGAATAACAAAATTAAAAGACGCTCAACTATGCGCTAATCTTGGAGCTGATGCAATTGGATTCATCTTTTATCCAAAAAGTAAACGTTATATTGCACCAGAAAATGCAAAAAGTATTTCCCTTTCGCTTCCTCCTTTTGTTCACAAAATTGGAGTATTTGTAAATGAGGAAATTGAGGAAGTAAACAGAATTGCAGGTTTAGTAAAACTCACTGCTGTTCAATTACATGGCAACGAATCACTTGAATATATTTCACAAATCAATTATCCCGTTATAAAAAGTTTTGGAATTGATGGAGATTTTGATTTCTCCGTTTTAGCAGAGTTTAACAATTGTGGAATTATCTTGGATGTAAAAGACACAATAAATTTTGGCGGTACCGGAAAACAATTCGATTGGAATTTAATTCCAAAAAATATTCGAAACAAAATAATAATAGCTGGTGGAGTTGGCATAAACAACATTGAGGAAATTCACACTAATATAAATCCGTATGGAATTGATATTTCATCTTCCGTTGAAGTTGAGCCTGGTATTAAGGATAAAGATAAACTTGAAAAACTTTTTGAAAAATATAATAAAGTTGTTGCAAAATAACGAATTTGTCATTTCGAACCCCGACGAAGTTTGTCGGGAGTGAGAAATCTATCTGATTATGAGAGATTTCTCACCCGATAAAAAACATCGGAATCGAAATGACAAAGTGATAAGTAAGTATTTATTTTACAGAAACTTTAAAAAATTAAGGAAAATATAATGTTAATACTGTTAAATCTTGATGCGCCTAGACAAGATATAGAAGCTATAAAACGCAAAGTAATTGGTTACAACTGTCAGCCACACGAAATTCCAGGCGAATCAAACTTGGCGATTGGAATTACCGGTCCAACTCATAAACTGGTTGAGGATGAATATCGCTTTATGAATTCGGTAATTGAAGTTGTTCGCGTTAGTAAAAAATATAAACTTGTTAGCCGCCAAATGAAAAAGAATGATACTGTTGTTAAAACTAAATTTGGAGACATTGGCGGAAAGGAACTCACAATTATTGCTGGACCCTGTTCAGTGGAAAGCAGAGACCAACTATTTAGAATTGCTGAAAGCTTATCGCAGCTTGGAGTAAAATTTCTGCGCGGTGGCGCTTATAAACCACGAAGCAGTCCATATGCATTCCGTGGATTAGGCGAAGAAGGATTAAGATTGCTGGATGATGTTAAAAAAGAATTTGGAATGGGCATTGTAACTGAAGTGCTTAGCGCAGATACTATTCCATTAGTTGCAGAAGTTGCTGATATTATTCAAATTGGTGCAAGAAATATGCAAAATTTTATTCTTCTTGATGAAGTTGGAAAAATAAACACTCCAATTTTATTAAAACGAGGTTTAGCTGCAACTGTTGAGGATTTACTTTTAAGTGCCGAATATATTTTAGCTCAGGGAAATTTTAACGTAATTCTTTGCGAACGTGGAATTAGAACTTTTGAAACTTCAACACGCAACACTCTTGATTTAAACGCAATTCCAGTAATCAAAAAAAATTCACATCTTCCAATACTGGTTGACCCTTCGCATGGAATTGGGATAAGAGATAAAGTGCCTCCAATGGCTTTGGCTGGAATTGCAGCAGGTTCCGATGGAATTATTATTGAAGTTCATAACGATCCAGATAACGCATTATCAGATGGCGTGCAAACGATTACTCCAGAACAAATGTCAATATTAATTAATAAAATTAAAGCAATAGCGCCAATTGTAGATAGGGAGCTAAATTAAAATGGAACAACAAACAATGTACAATCAGCCTTCAACAGCAGGTAAATTCGGAGAGTTCGGAGGCAGATTTGTACCAGAAACTTTAATGTCGGCTCTTCATGAATTAGAAGAAACATATAATTCTGTAAAATCAGACCCAGATTTTTTGGCAGAATTAAACGACTTGCAAAAGAATTATAATGGAAGAGAAACTCCGCTAACTTTTGCAAATAGGTTAACTGACCATTATGGCAAAGGTAAAATATATCTAAAGCGAGAGGACTTAAACCACACTGGTGCTCACAAAATGAATAACACTCTCGGACAAATTCTGCTTGCCAAACGACTGGGAAAAACTCGCATTATTGCCGAAACTGGCGCTGGTCAACATGGCGTAGCTACAGCAACCGTTTGCGCAAAATTTGGTCTGGAATGCACAGTTTATATGGGCGAAGTGGATATTGAGCGTCAAGAAATGAATGTGTTCAGAATGAAAATGCTCGGGGCTAAAGTTGTCCCAGTTACTTCTGGAAGTAAGACTCTTAAAGATGCTACAAATGAAGCAATTCGCGATTGGGTTACAAATGTTGAAAACACACATTATATTATCGGCTCTGTTGTTGGTCCTCATCCATACCCAATGATTGTGCGTGATTTTCAATCAATTATTGGTGAAGAAACTAAAACTCAAATTAATAATTTTGAAGGAAGAAATCCTGATTATATTATAGCCTGCGTTGGAGGTGGTTCAAATGCAATTGGAATTTTTTATCCGTTTATCAATAATCCAGAAGTTAAACTTATTGGAATTGAAGCCGGTGGTTATGGTATTGATACTGATAAGCATTGCGCAACGTTAACACTTGGCAGACCTGGAGTTTTTCAAGGGATGAATACATATCTTTTGCAGGATAAGGATGGACAAATTAGTGAGGTACATTCAATCTCCGCTGGTTTGGATTACCCTGGTGTAGGTCCAGAACATAGTTTATTGAAGGATTTAAATCGCGTCCAATATTCTTCAATAACTGATGATGAAGCACTTGATGCCGCGTTACAACTTTCCAGACTTGAAGGAATTCTTCCAGCTTTGGAATCATCGCACGCACTTGCTCATTTGAAATATTTAATGCCAAATACAAATAAAGATGATATAGTTGTAATAAACCTTAGCGGACGTGGCGATAAGGATTTGAATACATTTATTAATAAAATTAAATTTTAATTTAAAGAGTTTGTCTCAAAAGTTAAAATGTCATTTCGAACGAAGAGAGAAATCTTATTTTCTGATTACTAAAAAAGATTCTCATGTCGCTTCGCTCCTCAGAATGACAGATTTATTATTTTGAATCAAATTAACGGGTTATATAAATAACATGCGAAGATCAGACAGAGCAATATCAAAAGAAGAAACAATGCAATTATTAAATAATTGCGAATATGGAGTTTTATCCTCTGTATCAGAAAGCGGTGAACCTTATGGAGTACCGCTAAGCTATTATTTAGTTGATGATGCAATTTATTTTCATTCAGCATTGGAAGGTAAAAAGCTGGATAATTTTTTGTCTAACAGCACCGTTTCCTTTTGTGTTGTTGGAAAAACCGAAATATTACAGAGTAAATTTAGTACAAAATACGAAAGCGTTATTGTTTCTGGAATTATTGAAGAAGCAACAGAAGCTGAAAAACAAATTGGATTGGAAGGCTTAGTCAAAAAGTATTCACCCAATTTTATTACCGAAGGTCTAAAATATATTAATAAAGCTAAAGATGAAACAAAGGTTCTGAAATTAACAATTAAAAATATGACTGGCAAAGCACGTAAATAAATATAATTTTAAAATTTCCATTAAAATACCCTCTTGAGAGGCAATGTTGTCAACTTAAGAAAATACTTTTAAGTTATGTCATTCCCAAATGCTCTTGTTGGGAATCTTAGCCATAAATTAGATTCCGCGTAAGAACATCGCGGAATGACCAAAGCTTAAGTTGACATCATTGCTTGAGTGGGGAAGATGCGAAGTATCAAGGGGTGTGTGCCCTTTTGATTTATGAAAGAATTTAGAAATAATAACGAATTATAGAAGTAAAATTAAGAGATAAAACTATGAGTAAGATTAAGAACACGATTGAACAAATAAACAACGATGGTAAAAAAGCATTATCAGTTTTTCTTACATCGGGATTTCCGACAATTGATAAATTTTTGTATAACACAAACAGAATTATTGAAGCAGGCGCAGATTTAATAGAATTGGGAATGCCTTTTAGCGATCCGCTTGCCGATGGCGGAGTAATTCAGCAATCGTCTCAAATTGCATTGCAAAATGGAATTACACAAAAACAGACTTTTCAATTTGCTGAGCAGATTAGAAAGTGCAACAATACTCCACTAATTTTAATGGGCTACGCAAACACAATTATGCAATACGGAAAAGAACAATTTGAGCAGGATGCTATAAACGCTGGCGTTGATGGACTTATTATCCCCGACGTTCCTCTTGAAGAATTTGACGATTTCTTCTCTTCATTTTCTGATAAGCTGGATAAAGTTCTTTTAACCACTCCAACAAGTGATAACGATCGCATTATTACACTCGATAACAAAAGCACTGGCTTCCTATACTGCGTCTCGGTTTCTGGCACTACTGGTGTGCGTTCTGGATTTGATGATAAGATAATAGAAAATCTAAAATCCACTTATCAAATTGTAAACAATAACAAAATGCTTGTTGGATTTGGTATATCCAAACCAGAAAACATTAAACAACTTTCCCCTTTTGCCGATGGCTTTATTGTTGGAAGCGCAATTATTAAATCGCTGCAAAACGAAAGTATTGATGAAACAATAAATCTTATTAAATCACTAAAACACGCGTGTGAAGTGTAATTTAATAATTTCATGTTAAATACTGAATTACAATTTTCTAATCGAGGTCACTTATTTTTGTGATTTGTTTATAATTGACATCTTCAAATTCATTAAAATGTGCTTCACCACATTTTATTTTTTGCTTTTCACTGATGCGTAGTTCTTGATTTTCAGACTTTGTTTCAGCTACAAAATACAAAGTTTTTTCATTTTTCTTAATTAACGCCCAATCATGATTATATGGACCAATCGGAGTTTCAATTTTAAACCAAAATGGCAATTTGAAATAAAACTCAATATCATCCCTACTTTCACATTCTTCTGCAAATCTATATTCAACTTGTGAATCGAGTGGTACAAAGTTACTGTATATAGTTTTTTCTTCGTTATTAATTGTAAATGTTAAATTATTTATATGAATAGGAAAATCCTCAAATAGTCTCATCTCATATTTAAGACTACCTATTCTTTCGTATTTAATTCCATCAATCATCAAATTTGTAAGTACAGTTTTAATAGCAAGAATTGTATTATCAAGAAATAATTGAGGGTTTATTAAAACGTCTGCCAATCTTCCGGATTTTTCTAATATTTCAAAAACTGTTGAGCGTGTAAGCTCAGTCCTTTCTTGAATATAGGTTAAAACATCTGGAATCATAAAGTTGTCTTTTAACACTGTTACGTATGATGCTTTTGTGTCTGAAACAATTCCGGTTTCATCAAATTTTATAGCATTTTTTGTCTCTTTAATCAGACTTGCTTTAATCTGAGGCATTTCTTTTACAGCTTTTGTTGCTAACAAAACTAATTCAGAAGTTTGATAATCAACTCTATAAGTAGTTCTATATTTTATTTTATCCCATATCTCTTTGAATTTATCATCAAGTTCAAGACCCTTACGGTATTTTACAGTTTCTCTATCAGCTTTGTTTTTAATTCTTCCTTCAAACGAAACTCCACAATCAACTTCTATTTCAGTTTGTAATTTTTTTGCAAAATCTTCATACGATTCATTTGCAATAACTGTTAATCTATTGATGTTTTTATCATGTATTCTAAGCCCATCTGCATTTACGGATAACCGTAAACCTCTTCCAATTTCTTGTCGTTTTTTAAGTTCTGATTTTGTTTCGTTTAATGTGCATATTTGAAAAACATTTGGATTATCCCATCCTTCTCTTAAAGCTGAATGACTAAAAATAAATCTTAATGGAATATTTGAATCTAACAATTCTTCTTTTTTTTGCATAATTAGCTTAAAAGTATCGTCATCTGCAATTGTATTCCCTTTTGTATCTCGCCATTTTCCCCTTTTATCTGATGAGAAATAGCCATTATGTACTTCTTTTGCTTCAAATGGAATCAAATCTTTAAATGCACTCTTTGAGGATATTTCTTTATAAATCTCCTCAAACCATTTAGCAAATTTTCCTTTGGCAACCAATCCATCAGAATCATAATCTCTATAATTTGCAACTCTATCAATAAAGAAAAGAGATAGGACTTTTATTCCTTTCTCTTTCAATTTCCTTTCCTTAAAAAAATGCTCTTCAATAGTTTTACGAATCTGGACTTTCATAATTTCATCTATTAAACCACCTAAAGTATCGCCAACAAATAATATTTCACCATTAGATAATTCAACACAATTTTCATATGCATCAATGTTATTAACTATATAACCAGATTTATATATTTCTCTCTTTTTTGATAAATCATATAAATCGTCGCCAACCTTTGCTATAACCGATTTTCTTTTTACACCATTCACATCATTAACATCTATTTTAATTGTGGCTGAGGGTTTACTTCCTTTTTTCGAAATAACTTTCTCTAAGCTAATAAATGCCCCGTTAAAATCATTTTCTGTTGTAATTGAATCAACTTCAATTTGTTTTACTAATCCAAGGTCATAAGCTTTTACAGGGTCTAGGTTGTAAACCATATTATAACGATTTGTATGTGTTGCAGAATATCGTAAAGTGCAAAGTGGGTTTAAATTTTTAATTACTCTCTTTCGTATATCCGTTTCCATGTTCTGAGGTTCATCAACTATAACAAATGGCAATGTAGTTTGAATAAACTCTATCGGCTTTTTTCCTAACAATTTATCATTTGGTTTGTTTATTATGTTTTCATCTTTTGCAAATGAGTCAATATTAATTACAAGTATTTGAATATTATTGCTTACTGCAAAATTTCTGAGGTTTGAAACACGCTTCGAATCATATACGTCGTAGTTTACTGGCGTTTTATCGTATAGATTTTGGAAATGCTCAAATGTTATTCCAAGATTTTTTAATACACCTTCCCTTATTGCAATGGATGGAACTACAATTACAAATTTCTTAAATCCATATTTTTCGTTCAATTCATAAATTGTACGCAAGTAAACATAGGTTTTCCCAGTGCCTGTCTCCATTTCAACCGTAAAATTCATACCATCTAATTCGCTTGAAACTTCTAACTCATTTCTTAATTGAACAGCTTTTATATTTTCTAAAATCTTATCTTCACTAATTTTAAGTCTGTTTCCAATTCCACCTTCACTAAAAAATTCATTAGCTGAATCCATAGAAAAACTAAAATCACCCTCTGCAAGTGGTTGTCCTTCAAATAAATCTACAATAGAATTTATTGCATCTTGCTGGAATTTCTGATTTGGGTCAAAGTGTAGTTTCAATAGCTAATTACCTTTTAACCCCAAATATGCATTAGAAAAGCATTAATGCATATTCGACTAACTCGCTCTAAGCGTTTGTACTATTGTTCACTTAACCTTTTGGGTACAAACGCTAAGACCAAGTAAGTCGGGGCAAGTTC
>Ga0210046_1000327_pt1 | contig 47970 bp, 32 predicted proteins | sample CryGeyCG2114_250_FD_185461 | JGI IMG/M metagenome (GOLD analysis project Ga0210046, IMG submission 185461) | Groundwater microbial communities from aquifer - Crystal Geyser CG18_big_fil_WC_8/21/14_2.50 (SPAdes) (version 2) | ecosystem: Environmental > Aquatic > Deep subsurface > Groundwater ...
CATCGCTAAATTTTAACATAGGGTCAGTGGAATTCCAATTCATTGTGCTTCTTATTTCTTCAATATCTTCCGAAAATGAGCAATCAGCAAAGACAACGGTGAATACAAAATCTTCCATGTCAGTTTCGTTAAGATGGATGGTAATCGTAGCTATTTCAGGCTCGGTGAGGAGGGTATCATATGTATAAATGACATTGAAAGTAGTTACTCCTGTTTCCATAGGCAGGGTTCTTTGTATTCCGCTATCGCTGACAGCATAATAACTTGTATTATAATTGCTCAAAGAAACAGTCTCCAAGGTTTGAAGGAATCAAGTTTAGTTGGGCAGTCCCTATATTGAGAATCGTAAAGGTCAGCACTTCCTGTTGTTCATCTTCCAATAAAGGATTATAGAAACTATAAACCCCATTTTGATGAATGGTATTGGAGCCATGTTTAACCACTATCACCGGGGCAACCGGAAGGCTGAAATAGTTTTCATCAAAGGGGCCGAGGCGGGGTTCGCTGTCATGACTGTCCAACTTTGTATTTGGACATCCCTGTGGTCTGACAGAGCCAATGCCCCAGTTATAATAACCATCTCTGTCTTTATCAAAATAACTCACTGTATCGTCATTTGACAGAATATCATCTAGTGGTGTTTTGTAGTATGTCACATATTCAGGATGACCGTTAGATTGATTATCTAAATGGTACATATAACCTTCATCTCCGTTTCCAACACCCCAACTATTCTTATATTTCCAATACATCGCACCTAAATAACTAGAATTTTCATCAATGACTATATATCCTGTGTCATAAGGTGCTTTATATAATGTATCATTTAAGGTGCATGTTCCGTATCCAATGAGTACCATTGAATGCGACTGATTATTAGAGTAATTGGAAAGGCTGCAAATCAACGGTCCCTTATTTATCAGAGCATTCTTTATATCTTCAGTTTCTGATGAATTGAGGTAGGAGCTTCCTTCAATTTTAATACGATATTGAGGTGAGCCATTCGGAAAAGGATTTTCATGACAAACATTACTATGGTTAGTATCAGGATAACATACTTGATCGACAACGCCATTATTCCTAACATAATTATTTGTTATGCTATTGCTACTACCTTTACAGTCTGTTTCATAAGGAGGATTTGCACCATCCCAATTATCACATTCAAGTACATTTTGTTCAGACAAATTGAAGTCAACATGATGATTGAAATATAAATTTGCGAGCCCTTCTATTGCTCCTAATGGTCCATAAATATAACATAAGCCAGTGCAACCCGGATGGTTGTTTTGATTTTTAATACTAGTAAGCCATCCACTACCATTGGGGTCACCATCATAATAATAATTGACCTTATCCTGTTTATTCGCACCATGCCTGTCTCTCCAGTCCCACTCAGGAATCAATCTTGAACTTAAAATTTCTCTAACTATATTTGGGGTAGGATCGTAAATCCCTCCAACATAATAATCCATCCCCAACATATTGTAATTATCTCCAAACAGGTTTTTCTTTTGCTGGTAGCTTAACTGCGAAACGCTGTTTGTATCAGCAAACCAAAGCATTTTATGTAATGCTATATCATTATTTATATAAGCTACCTTTTGCAATTCCATTGCTTGTTTGGCTTGCTGTTGTAAGGCCAACCCATCCGGTACCAATGAACTTCTCAAATCAAGTGAAAAAATCTCAATACTTGCATCAGTTACTTGTATCTGAATGGAATAAGGAACAAACCCATTTGAATAACAGGTTTCATCACATTCATTGGTTATTTCAAAAGGACTCTCGGGGCTGATGTACTGATAAGCTTCATAAACCAGCAATTCATTAAATAGATTGTCGATTAAAACAATCCTTACCAGACTGGAATCTGAATAAAGATTAACCGTACCGTTGATTGATAAACCATAGACGATTCCGCCGCTACCAAATGGGAAAATTTCGCAATTGGTACTGAAGGTGCTGTCAATTTGTATTGTTTGTGATTTTAATGAAAAAGAGAGGCTTACAATTAGCCATAATGCAAAAAAAACAGCTTTTGTCTTGTGTGTAATAAGGTGATCAATCATTTTTGTTTTTAGGGTTTAAAAATGTTTTGTGCTAAATTAATTAATAAAATTGAATTAATATCGTTAATTAATGAAAGAATGATCCATTCTGTAAATCGCTCTGGTGTGCAGGAGTAATAACTTAAAGATCAGATATTTTGGCGAAACAGATACTCGGGTCAGTAAGCATATATTCTCAAATACCAATAGCTTTGACTTTTCCAATAATATAAGGTTGGGGAATCCGTTGCTAAACTTTACAGGCACCCTGCACTCGTTTGAAATATGCAATATCCCCGGAAGATTCGACTATTTGCATTTTTCGACTTAATTTCTCAATGTAAATATTGCCGCACGTACAATCAATAATGCGATCTTTGCACACTATTTTATTGGATTTGTCTACGACCATATCCCTTTTGGCGAATTTTTTTTTAATACCTCAATTTACTGAACAATGGTAAAAAACTCCTTTGAAGCAGTTATTTTCGATCTCGATGGTGTCATCACAAAAACGGCCATCACCCACAGCCAGGCCTGGAAAAAGATGTTCGACCAATACCTCACCGGTCGCCAACAAGTCTATGGCGAACCTTTTGTTGAATTTACAAAAGAGGATTACCTGACCTATGTGGATGGGAAACCCCGCTACGAAGGAGTGCAGTCGTTTCTGAAATCGAGGAACATTGACCTGCCCTTTGGAACTCCCAAAGACAGTCTGGCCCTGGAAACAGTCTGTGGATTGGGAAACAGAAAAAACGAAGCCTTTAACGAAGTACTTGCAAACGAGGGTGTTGAGGTTTACCCCTCAACGGTGGCACTACTCGAACAATTGAAGAAAGACCATATCCGCATTGGTGTGGCTTCATCCAGCAAAAACTGTGAAGCTGTGCTCACCGCAGCCGGATTAAACCATTTTGTGGAAACCCGCGTCGATGGTGTGGTCTCAGCCGAAATGGGACTAAAAGGCAAACCCATGCCCGATATTTTTCTTACAGCCGCCAAAAACCTGGGTGTCGATCCCGACAAGACTATTGTGGTAGAAGATGCCGTCTCAGGTGTTCAGGCCGGAAAAAACGGAAACTTTGGACTGGTGATTGGCCTGGCACGCGAAGAAAACCATGAAGCGCTCCGTTCCAACGGAGCCGATTTGGTGGTGAGCGACCTGGAAGAAATCACCCTGGATGACATTAACGAATGGTTTAACGAAGGAAAAAAAAAAGATAGCTGGACCTTAAACTACCACGATTACAACCCGTCAAACGAAAAATCACGTGAAGCACTGCTGACCATTGGCAATGGATATTTTGGCACCAGAGGCGCCATGGAAGAAACCAGCGCAGGAGAATCCAACTATCCGGGAACTTACATTGCCAGCCTGTATAATCGGCTCTCCACTCCCATTGCCGATCGCATGGTTGAAAATGAAGACTTTGTAAATGCACCCAACTGGTTGCCCATCCGGTTCAAAATAGATGATGAAACCTGGTTCGATCCCAATCAAACCAACATCAATCAAATCAACAGGACACTCAATTTCAAAAACGGTTTGCTCTCCAGATCGCTCATCGTAACAGATGAAGAAAACAGAAAAACTGCCATTAAAAGTGAACGGTTTGCCAGCATGTATCATCCGCATCAGGCTTGCATTCGGTATAGCGTTACTCCACTCAACTACTCTGCTGTCATCAGTTTTTCCTCGTCCCTGGATGGCACCCACAAAAATGAAGGCGTGAACCGTTATAAAGCGCTAAATCAACAACATTTACAACCTGTTAAGGAAGGTGGCGAAGGTAACCTTTCCTGGCTTCTGGTAAAAACAACCCAGTCGGGCATTGAAATTGCCGAGGCCGCCAAACTAACCCTGACTTTGAACGACATCCCTGAAACAATCGACTATGGTGTGACTTCCGATGCTGGCATCGTATATACTTATGCCAGCCATCAAATCATGGAAGGAGAAACCCTGGGCATCGAAAAAATGGTTTCCATTCACGCTTCTCATCTGGGCAGCGAAAATCCCTTGGAAATGGCCATTTCAGAGGTAAAGACCATGCTATCCTTTGATGACTTATTACAAGAAAGTGCCGAAGCCTGGGACAAAATATGGAATAAAGTCAATATCAAACTTTCAGGTGACCGACTGGCTCAGAAGTTATTGCGCATGCATACCTACCACCTGATAGTGTCAGCTTCGCCCCACAACCGACAGATTGATGCCAGTATGACAGCCCGGGGATTACACGGCGAGGCCTACCGCGGTCACATTTTCTGGGACGAACTTTTTATCCTGCCTTTTTACGATCTCCACTTCCCGGAAACGGCAAAAGCTATGTTGATGTACCGCTACCGCCGTCTGGATAAAGCCCGTGAATATGCCAAAGAATATGGCTACAAAGGTGCTATGTTCCCCTGGCAAAGCGGCAGCGATGGTCGCGAAGAAACGCAGGTGGTTCATTTAAACCCACTCACCGGACATTGGGGCGACGACTACAGTTCGTTGCAAAGGCATGTTTCACTGGCCATCGCATACAATATCTGGCAATACCTCCACATCACCGGCGACTGGGATTTTATGGAAGACTATGGCGCTGATATGTTTCTCGAAATATGTCAGTTTTGGGAAAGCAAATGCCAATGGAACCACAATACCCGGCGTTATTCCATCGACAAAGTAATGGGTCCTGATGAGTTCCACGAAAGTTATCCTGACTCCGAAGAGGGAGGCCTTCGTGACAATGCCTACACCAACATCATGGTTTCATGGATGTTTGATAAGGCCGATGAGTTGGTTAAAAAACTGAGTTCGGCCACCAGAAACAAGCTTTTCCGGAAAACGGGAATCCTGCAACAGGACATTGAAAAATGGAATGAGATTAAAACCCACCTGAACCTGGTTATCAATGAGGATGGGATTATTGCCCAATATGATGGTTATTTTGAATTAAAGGAACTCGATTGGGATTATTACCGCAATAAGTTTGGCAATATATACCGGATGGACAGGTTGTTGAAAGCCGAAGGAAAATCGGCTGATGATTACAAAGTGGCCAAACAGGCAGATACCCTGATGACATTTTACAACCTGGATCAGGAGCAGGTGGCGCACATCCTGTTGGAGATGGGATATTCCCTGCCCAAAGACTTTTTGGAGAGAAACCTCCGCTATTATCTCGACAGGACCTCGCATGGCTCCACTTTGAGCCGGGTGGTACATTCGCAATTGGCAAATGCCATCGGAAACTATCAATTAAGCAGTGATCTGTATCGCGATGCACTTACCTCAGATTATGCCGACATCCAGGGAGGGACCACTGCCGAAGGTATTCATGCCGGTGTGATGGCAGGAACACTGATGATAGCCCTAAACACATTCGCTGGTATTGACCTGCGCGGCGAAAGGCTTAAGGTCACACCACATCTACCCGAAACATGGAAAGAATTGGCCTTTCGACTCACCTTTAAGGGCGTTGATTATCAGTTTGAAATATCAAAAGATGTCATTCAGGTGATGACAGATAAACCTGCAAAAATTTTGATATTCGACTCAGAATTTGAAACTACAAAAGGGGCAACCCTGATGTATATTTTTTAGCATGAAGCAGAAGATTAAGTTATGCAAAACCAAATTATCACTATTACCGACAAACACAGGGCCGCTGCCCAACTGATAGTCGACAGGGTGTTGGTGGAACGAACCCCGAAGTTCATTATGACCGTAACCGGGGAGGTAGGAACCGGCAAATCTACTATCTCATACCTGGTGGCAAAAATTTTGAAGGATTATGGATACAGGTGCAAGATTATGGAACTGGACAACTACTACAAAATTCCACCTCTTGAAAGAAAAGCCTGGCGCAGGAAACATGGCCTTGGTAAAGTAGGCCCGGATGAATATAACTGGGAAAAAATTTATGAAAACATCAGTGATTTTAAAGAAGACAGGGTGGCTGCCATGCCGCTGGTCGATCTGCTTACCGATTATGTTGATGAATTAACTACTGATTTTAAAGGAATTGATATACTCATCATCAGAGGCTTGTATTCAATCAACTGCAAAGAATCGAAGCTGAAGGTTTTCATCGAGTTGTCGTATCAGGAAGTTTTAGAACAAAACACCTACGTAGCCAGTGAAGTCATTGATCATTTTCGCCTGCAAGTGATGCAGAAAGAACAGGAAATGGTACAACTCCATAAGACTGAAGCCAACTTTTTTATCGATTTTGCTACTTCAAACGAAATATTTCACCTTTAAAAAATTGTTTGCCATGCTGGAAGATGTATTATTAATTGCCGACAAACACAGACAAGCCGCTGCTGCTATCGTTGAGGAAATCCTCAAACGCCGGATTACTAAAATGGTTGTGGCCATTTCGGGCGAGTCGGGTTCCGGAAAGTCAGAGCTTACCCATGTCATCGCTAAATCACTCAGGAAAGAAGGCATTTTCGCCAAACCCATTCACATCGATAATTTCTACAATACACTTCCGTTAGAGAGAACCGAATGGAGGACAAAGCACGGCGTTGAGAATGTAGTCGGCATTAATGAATACCGTTGGGACAAGGTATATCAAGTGCTTGAAGATTTTAAAAACAACAGTTATTCAACCATGCCCTGCGTAGATCTGGTAACCGAGCAAGTGGATGAGCTCACCACCAATTTTAAGGGCGTCGATATGTTGATTATCGATGGCATATACGCCATCAATACCGAAGGAGTGGACCTGAGGGTTTTTATCGAACTAACCTACCACGAAACTAAAAAAGCCCAAACAGACCGGGGTAAGGAACCTGACAATCCATTTAGATGGAGTGTTTTAGAGCAAGAGCACCAGGCAGTACTAAGTATTAAGAACAAAGCTGATATTTTTATTGACAAGGAATATCGGGTCAGGCAGGCAGAATAAGGAACCAAACAGTTGTCCTTTGCCAATGAGTTGAGGGAATTCACTTCTTGTTGTCATGATATCTCATTGAAGAATCCTGACCAGGTATTGAAGCTTCAATATTTGTCGCATTCATTGTTCAAAACAGTCATATCTACCGACTTCATCTTATGATTCTGACAATATGGCTGCAATGCAGAGGTGGCAAACTATTTGCTTACTTGTGCCAGTTAATACACTTGTTGCAACAGCCAATAAAAATTAAACCATGGATAAAGAAAAGAATAAAGACATAGACGATGTAACCTTTGAGGACCAGCACCATACGACTTCCGACGAAAACGAGATATCAGAAGCTGATCATCAAGCCGGTACGGGACATGAAAAAGAAACCAAAAGGAGTAAAAGAAGCAAGACAGAGAAGGTGATTGAGGAATTGGAGAAAAAGTGCGAAGAATCGAATGACAAATACCTGAGGTTGTATTCTGAATTTGACAATTACCGCAAAAGAACCCAAAAAGAACGCATCGAATTGTTTAAAACCGCCTCTCAGGAATTGATTGTCGACCTGCTTCCAGTTGTGGACGATTTTGAAAGGGCACTGGCAGCCTTAACTGCAAGTCATGCGAATGAAGAATCCACCAAGGGTGTTGAATTAATTTTTGGAAAATTATTTTCAACCCTTTCGCAAAAAGGATTGGAACCAATGGATGCTACCGGCAAAGAATTTGATACGGATTTTCATGAAGCCATCACCAACATACCGGCGCCTACCAAGGAACTAAAAGGAAAAGTGATTGATGTGGTTCAAAAAGGGTATCTGCTCAACGGCAAAATCATTCGCTTCGCCAAAGTAGTGGTAGGAAGCTAATAAAAAATTAATAGGGATAAGGGCATAAATCATGAGTAAACGCGACTATTACGATATACTGGGTGTTAGCAAGGGTGCTTCAGCAGATGAAATAAAAAAGGCATACCGCAAAATGGCACTCAGGTATCACCCTGATAAAAACCCGGGTAACGCGGAAGCCGAAGAATCATTCAAAGAAGCAGCCGAAGCCTACGAAGTACTAAGTAACCCGGATAAAAAGGCCCGATACGACCAGTATGGCCATGCAGGTCTTGGCAATGGAGGCGGCTATGGAGGAGGTGGTGCACACATGTCGATGGATGACATTTTCAGTCATTTTGGCGATATCTTTGGAGGTGCATTCGGTGGCAGCAGTGGTTTTGGAGGTTTCGGCGGACAAAGCAGCCGGGGGAAAAGAGTAAACCGCGGTTCGAACCTGAGGGTAAAAGTAAAGCTGTCGCTTGAAGAAATAGCTTATGGCATTGAGAAAAAAATCAAACTCAACAAATATATTGAATGTGTTGAATGTCATGGATCGGGATCAGAGAAGGGAAGTTCCCCGACCACCTGCCCCACTTGCCATGGACGTGGCCAGGTATCACAAATAACCAACACTTTCCTTGGTCAAATGCAAACCAGTTCTACCTGTCCTCAATGCGGTGGTACAGGCGAGATAATAACCAACAAGTGTAAGACCTGCCATGGTAACGGAGTTGACAAAGGCGAAGAAGTTGTAACCATTAAAATCCCGGCCGGTGTGGCAGAAGGCATGCAGCTCTCCATCAATGGACGCGGAAATGCGGGGGCACGTGGCGGGGTTCCCGGAGATTTAATTATCCTCATCGAAGAAAAGGAGCATCCTGATTTGGTACGCGATGGAAACAACCTGTTGTACGATCTGTTCATCAATTTTGCAGATGCCGCACTCGGAAGTTCGGTTGAAATCCCAACCATCGACAACAAGGCCCGCATCGCGATTGCCCCCGGAACCCAGGGAGGAAAAGTTCTCCGGCTGAAAGGAAAGGGCCTGCCCGATGTAAATGGCTATGGTAAAGGGGATTTACTGGTGAACATCAACGTCTGGACTCCAAGAGTATTGAGCGACAAAGAAAAAATCATTCTCGAAGAACTACAAAAGTCCCCTAATTTTCAACCAAATCCAACGGCCAAGGACAAAAGCTACTTCGACCGGATGAGGGAATTTTTCGCCTAAGCCTATGATGACACTTCAAGCCAACCACATCTCAAAAAGCTTTGACAACCACAAAGCCCTGGATGACGTAACGATTCAGGTTCCTGAGCAATCTATTTTTGGATTGCTTGGCCCCAATGGTGCCGGTAAAACCACCCTGATCCGCATCATCAATATGATTGCCGTAAAAGACCAGGGAGAAATCCTGCTCAACGGTAAACCCATGCAACCTTCCGATGCCAGCCAAATTGGCTATTTACCCGAAGAACGGGGTTTGTATAAAAAGATGAAGGTGGGAGAACAAGCGGTTTATCTCGCCCGTTTAAAAGGCATGTCGAAGCATGACGCTACCGTAAAATTAAAGCATTGGTTCGGGAAATTTGAAATGGATAGCTGGTGGAACAGAAAAGTAGAAGAACTTTCGAAGGGAATGCAACAGAAAGTACAATTTATCGTCACCGTGCTGCACCAACCCAAGTTGCTCATCTTTGATGAACCTTTCAGTGGTTTCGACCCCATCAACGTGAACCTGCTAAAAGCAGAGATTATCAATCTAAAAAACGAAGGTTCCACCATCATCTTCTCTACCCACAACATGGCCTCTGTAGAAGAAATTTGCGATCAAATCACCTTGATACATCAAAGCAAGAATATCCTCTCGGGCGAAATTAATGACATCAAACAACGGTATAAAACCCAGACTTACGAAGTAGAGTACAAGTCATCAAAGGCATTGCTGCTTCCTGAAAGCCTCTTTCACATCGTTTCTACCCAGCCGAAGAACAACCACCTGGCGGCACATGTTAAAATATCAGACAATGCCACTTCGAACCTGCTATTACAACACCTCATTCAACAAGCCGAAATTATTAATTTTCAAGAAGTTCTTCCCTCACTCAACGATATTTTCATCCGCGAAGTCAGCCCTAAACAACCCTGAGTTATGAATAAGATCTTACTCATCATCCAACGAGAATACCTGACCAGGGTAAAGAAAAAGTCTTTTATCGTGATGACCATCGTGGGGCCAATCCTCATGGCTGCCATGATTATTCTTCCTGCATTTTTGGCCAATTGGAGCGATGCCACAGAAAAACGCATTGCCGTTTTAGATGAAACAGGATGGTTCTTCGAGAAATTTCAAAATGAGGATAACATCAAATTCTATCATGTGTTCGAGGGTCTGGAAGAAGAAAAAAAACAGGCATTAAATGTAAAAGGAGATCTTCTGCTTTACATTCCGTTGCCCGAACTCAATGTGCCTGTGAATGCAGAATTGTTTTCGACAAAACAACCCGGTTTAAATGTAACCAGTTACATTAAATCGACCATGAAACAAATCGTCGAGAACAAAAAGCTGCTGGCTTCGGGAATCGATCCGGAAATCATCAAATCGGCCAAGGTAGATATCAATCTCGTCAGCATCAAGGTTGACGAAGGGGGAATTGAGAAAAAAAGCAATACAGAAGTGGAAGTAGGACTGTCCATCTTTGCCGGTATCATGATTTATTTTTTCATTTTTATGTTTGGCGCACAGGTTCTTAAAGGTGTAATTGAAGAAAAATCAAACCGCATTGTAGAAGTTATTATTTCTTCTGTAAAGCCCTTTCAACTGATGATGGGCAAAATTGTTGGTATCGCGCTGGTGGGGCTCACTCAGTTCATGCTCTGGATTGTACTCACCTTAATTATTGTTGGCATTGTACAGGTCATGTTTATGAGTGGAGATAGCTCCACAATAGAAATGATGGGGACCCAATCCGCGATGATGGGCCAGGTGAACGATGGAGGCAGCCAAATGGACGCTATGATGATGATCTCCGAAACACTTGGGAGTGTCAACTTTATGGTGATGACCTTAAGTTTTATTTTCTATTTCCTGGGAGGTTATTTGTTATACGCTTCACTTTTTGCAGCCATTGGCGGTGCCGTTGACAACGATGCCGACACGCAACAGTTTATGCTTCCCGTTTCCATACCTCTCATCCTGGCCGTGGCCATGTCGGGTGTCATCATCAATCAACCCGACAGCAGTTTAGCTTTCTGGATGTCGATGATCCCTTTTACCTCACCCATTACCATGATGATGCGCATTCCATTCGGTGTACCTCTTTGGGAAATTTTACTTTCGATGGGACTGCTGGTGGCAGGGTTTATTTTTAGCACGTGGGTTGCGGGCAAAATATATAAAACAGGAATTCTGATGTATGGCAAAAAAATCTCCTATGGTGTCATTTGGAAGTGGTTATCTACCCGGTAAGAAGATAGGCAATAAACTTTAACCAACCACTTTTTATCGTATAAAAGCGCCCCCGGCCACATCGGTTGGCGTAGGGGTAGAAGTTGCACCTTATTAAATGTAAGCAAAATTGTTAATTCTCAAATATTATACTATTTTTGCACCCTTAAAAAAATACAGTTAAATCATTAATAAATCATCTCAAATGCAGAACAGAGGAGCTATCAAATTTTTTGCCATTGCGTTTGCCCTGGTGTGTTTGTATCAATTGAGCTTTACCTTCGTCACCATGCGTGTCGAAAAAAAGGCCAAAGAATACGCGAAACATGAAGTGGCATCGCAAAAAGCAAAGGAGCTTGCCGCAGGAAATGAAATCAAGGAAGTATTTATTCTTGACTCCATTACACGGGCCAGAGAAGAATATTATCTCGACAGTATTGACAACGTGGTTGTTTATAACATCCTGGTCGATCAATATACCTACAAGCAAGCCAAAGAAAGGGAAATCAACCTGGGTCTCGACTTAAAGGGGGGTATGAACGTGGTACTTGAAGTATCAGTGGGCGATATTGTGACAGCTCTCTCCGGGAACAGCAAGGATCCTGTGTTTGTGCAAGCCATGAAATTGGCACATGAAAAGCAAAAAAACAGCAATAAGGGGTTTGTGACCTTGTTTGGTGAATCGTTTAATGAACTGGATCCCAATGCCCGGTTAGCCTCTATCTTTCTGTACGAGTTTAAAGACAAAGGTATTACCACCAACTCGACCAATGAGGAGGTACTGAAGGTAATAAAGGCTGAAGCCGATGATGCCATCGACCGTTCTTATCAGATTCTTCGCACCCGTATCGACCGTTTTGGTGTGGCTCAGCCCAATATCCAACGATTAGCTACCACAGGAAGAATCCTGATTGAGCTTCCCGGCATTAAAGATCCGGAACGTGTACGTAAGCTGCTTCAGGGCACTGCAAAACTTGAATTTTGGGAAACCTATAACTTCTCGGATCTGTACACCTATTTTGATGAGGCCAATGCCCTGTTAAAGGCTGAGATTGTGCTCGAGGAAGAAGCACTTGCCGATAGCTCAAATAAACTAAAGACAACAGTTTCAGAAGAAATAGCAACCAATGGTGACAATCAAACTCCGGAAAACGAATTAGAAACACCTGATAGCACTGAAGCTTCTGCCAACAAACTCCTGAAAAAACTTGAAGCCGATACAACAAACGAGAGTTCAGAAATGAGTATCGCCGAGCAGGCAAAAAACTATCCGCTTTATGCTTACCTGCAACCTTCCTATTTTCAGGATGAGTCAGGAAGAATGACACCGGGAGCAACTGCCCGTGTTGGTATCGCGGCCATTAAAGACACGGCACGTGTCAACCAGATGCTTAAAAAAGTAGTTGATATTTTCCCACGTGACCTTAAATTTGTGTGGTCGGTAAAACCGGATCCAAGGACTCCTGATCTTCTTGAGCTGATTGCCCTTAAAGCCAGTTACCGTGACGGTGCTGCAGCTCTTGGTGGCGATGTAATTGAAAGCGCCCGTCAGGATTACGATCAAAATGGCGGGATATCTGTTGATATGCAGATGAATGGTCAAGGTGCCAAGGTCTGGAAAAGATTAACGGGTGAAAGCATTGGAAAACAAATAGCCATCGTGCTCGACAACTATGTATATTCTTATCCGGTTGTTAACGGAGAAATTCCAAACGGGCGTTCTTCCATATCGGGAGGATCCATGGATTTAAATGAAGCCCAGGACCTTGCAAACATATTAAAAGCAGGTAAGCTACCTGCTCCCGCACGAATTGTTGAAGAAGCGGTGGTAGGTCCATCCTTGGGCCGCGAAGCCGTATCAGCGGGTATGAACTCCTTTATTCTGGCCTTCATCCTTGTTCTGGTGTACATGATTGTATATTATAACCGGGCCGGTATGGTGGCCAGTACCGCACTAATCACCAATATCTTTTTCCTCTTTGGAATCCTGGCTTCTTTGGGAGCCGTCCTTACCCTCCCCGGTATGGCAGGTATTGTGCTAACCTTGGGTATGGCTGTTGATGCCAACGTTATTATTTACGAGCGTATTAAAGAAGAAATCAGGACTGGAAAAGGCATGCGACTAGCCATTACCGATGGGTATCAAAACGCCTATTCGGCCATTATCGACGGGAACGTAACCACCCTCTTAACAGGTATTGTATTGTATGTGTTTGGAACCGGACCTGTTCAGGGATTTGCAACTACTCTGATCATTGGTATCCTGTCGTCATTGTTCACAGCCATCTTTATCTCCCGTTTGATCTTTTTATGGATGGAACGCACCAACAAAACGGTGAACTTTTCAACCAAATTTACTGCCAACGTGCTGGCAAATACCAGTTTTAAATTTATTCAGGGCCGTAAAAAAGCATATCTCTTTTCTGGTTTTCTCATTTTAATTAGTGTTGCCTCGCTTTCCTATAGAGGTCTTAACTATGGTATCGACTTTACAGGGGGAAGAACCTATGTAGTCAGATTCGACCAGAACATTGATGCAGAAAAAGCCCGTGTCGCACTTACCACACAATTTGATAATATGGCGCCTGAAATTAAAACCTTTGGAGCCAATTCGCAGATAAAAGTGACCACCAAATTTATGATCGAATCGGATGGCTCGGAAGTAGACGGCATCATTCAGAAAAAATTGTACGAAGGATTAAAAGGGCTGTATTCTAAAGAGTTAACCTATGTGGATTTTTCATCAGATACCGAAGGTGAAAATAAATTACTTGGGATTCTGAGTTCACAAAAAATAGGACCAACCATTGCCTATGACATCCGCAACAAAGCCTATATGGCCATTTTCTTTGCCCTGATTATTATCTTCATCTACATCGCCATCCGGTTTAAAAAATGGCAATATGGTGTGGCCGGTGTGGCTGCTTTAGCACATGACACCATCATCACCATGGGGATGTTCTCCATATTTTATGGCTTGTTGCCATTTAATATGGAAGTCGATCAGGCTTTTATCGCAGCCATCCTTACGATCATTGGATACTCTATCAACGATACGGTGATTATTTTCGACCGTATCCGTGAAAACGTCAAATTGTACCCAAAACACACCATCTTGCGCAATATGAATGAAGGGTTGAATAGTACCTTAGCCCGTACCATGAACACTTCAGGAACAACCATAGTGGTTTTATTGGTTATCTTTATCTTTGGTGGTGAAGTGATCCGCGGCTTTATCTTTGCATTGCTGATTGGAATTATGATCGGGACCTACTCATCCGTATTTACGGCGAGTCCCCTTGCATACGACCTACTTAAAGGTGATAAAGAAGAACGTGAAATGAAGCTGATAGCTGAAACTGCGAGAAAAGGGAAGAAATAATAGTGTCTTTAAAAAGTTCTAAAGTTCCGTTGCTGTCGCAGCGGGACTTTTTTTTGTAATTTTGCTCGCATCATTAAATCAATCTCAATTGACACTACTTTTTTTTGATCTGGGATCGGGCGAAATATTTCTAATTGTATTGGCCGTAATATTGGTGTTTGGTCCCGGTAAAATTCCTGAAATTGCCAGGGGATTGGGGAAGTTTATTAACGAAGTTAAGCGCGCTTCCGAGGATATTAAAACAGAAATCAACAGGGAGGCTGACAAGCTGGACCGGGAAAAGCGGCTGGAGGCATACAAAAACTCTTTGAAAAAGGAAAATGAACCTATCACCGCTCAAGATACAGAACCTGGTACCAAGGAAGTAGAATCCCCTGCCAAAGAAGAGGACATCATCCAATAATTATCATTTGAATCCGTTTAAAGATTAACGATAAAAAACTATGGCACCTATGAATAAACTGTTTCCCGCATGTATGCTTCTTATGCTGTTGCTGGTTTTCCCTATTCTTTTAAACGCCCAACGTAACCCTGCTAAAAGTGCAGATGAAGCGTTTTCGAAACAACAGTACACTGTAGCCATCGATAAATATAAAAAAGCCTATACAAAAGTTAAAAAAAACAAGGAAGAAAAGAACCGGATTACAGCCCAGATGGCCGAATGTTACCGGCTTACCGGAAATTATAAACGGGCCGAAGCATCGTACAAACGATTGATAAAGAACGAATACGATAAAAGAAACCCGGAGATCTTGTTGCGCTATGCCGATGCGCTAAAAATTGGTGGAGATTTTGATGAAGCCATTGTACAATACAATGCCTATACCGAGCGAGTGCCGGATGACCCCAGGGGTAAAAGAGGTGCAGAAACAACACTCCTGGTGCAGGAATGGATTGAGAATCCATCTAAATATGAAGTCACCAACATAAAAAATATCAATTCGCGCGAGGCTGACTTTGCTCCTGCCTACACAAGCGAAAACTATAACGAAATTGCTTTCACCTCCACCCGCGAAGGGACTCAGGGAAAAGATACGGACAAATGGACAGGCCAGAGTTTTAGCGATTTGTTTGTTGCCAAAACAGACCGAAAAGATGAATGGTCCACACCGGTACCATTGGACAATTCAGAAACCATCAACACCAAAGGCAATGAGGGTTCTGCCACCTTCAATTCGCAATTTAACACCATGTATTTTACCCGTTGCCCCAACACGGAGCAAATTGAATCCGGCTGTCAGGTGTATACATCAAAACGAAGTGGCCGTAACTGGAGCGATCCTGAGATGGTCGATATAAAAGGTATCGATACCCTGTCAACAATAGGGCAACCTACCATTAGCAAAAGCGAACTAATCATTTATTTCTCAGCCAACAGGCGGGGTGGAATAGGAGGTAACGATATCTGGGTGGCTTACCGCGACAGCAAAAGTGACGGTTTTGGCCGTCCATTGAATATTGGCGATGTGGTAAACACTCCCGGCGATGAACTGTTTCCTTTTTTACGCAACGACACCACGCTTTATTTCGCCAGCGATGGTCACGGTGGCATGGGCGGTTTGGATATTTTTGTCACAACCATCGATACAGCCGGCAAATGGGGACCCCCTAAAAATTTAAAATATCCCATTAATTCCACCTCCGACGATTTTGGAATTGTGTTTCATCCAAAAGATGAATATGGGTTTCTAAGCTCAAACAGAAAGGGAACACGTGGATTGGAAGATATTTGGTATTTTATTCAACCTCCGTTGGAGTTCACTTTGAAGGGAACAGTAAAAGACGACCGCACACTGCTTTTTGTGGAAGATGCTACCGTGCAGATGGTTGGCTCATCAGGTTCGTCCGTCTCCACCAGAACTAACGACAAGGGATTTTACTCCTTTGGCAAAAGCCAACTGGAACCCAACACCACTTATGATGTAATTGTTACAAAGCCAAACTATTTCAATGTCAAAGGAAGTTTCACGACCGTTGGTGTTGAGTTCAGCAAAGATTTTGAAAAGAATTTCATGCTTCAACCCATCCCTGCAGAACCCATCATGCTACCTGAAATCCTGTATGACCTGGCTAAATGGGATCTTAAACCTCAGTATGAAGATTCGCTGCAAGGTCTTGTTCAAACCCTGCGCGACAATCCCAACCTGGTGATCGAACTGGCCTCGCACACCGACTTCCGCGACAGCGACGAACGCAACGACATCTTGTCGCAACGCAGGGCTCAATCAGTTGTCGATTACCTGATCATCAGGGGTATCGATCCACAACGCCTGGTAGCAAAAGGCTATGGAGAGCGCGTACCGCTTAAACTTAAAAGTGACAAGATCAGAGAAGGATTCCTGTTTAAAGAAGGATCTGTCCTTAACGAAGAATATATCAACTCCCTTACCTCTGATAATGAAAAAGAAGCTGCACACCAAATGAACAGACGTTCAGAATTCAGGGTATTGCGAAAAGATTACGTCCCGGCTGGAACCAATTTGGATATCGTAGACATCAACATCGTAACTAACCCCGATGATAACTCGGTACTTTTTACTGAACAAGGCGGCACAGGAACCTATCTCTCCACCTGTATCATCAATGGGTATAACGAATCTTTCGCTTTTGACAAAGGAGCCGATCCGATGATTTCGCTGGATAAGGCCATGGATCTGCTGAAATGGGGAGCCATTAGCAAGGAGAACTTTGAAGGGGATCCTGAGAAAGTCCTGGCCAACAACACCATCGCCGACAGGGCTGTAATCAATATCAAAGAAATCACCATTGGCAATGTAACCGTCAACGATGTGCAACTTAAGGTGACTTATAAACTTAATTATGGGCTGGTGTTTGGCGACGGGTTGATGAAACAGTTTGGTAAATATAATTTCAACACCAAAACACATAAACTAACCATAGATTAGGACCATCGCGGGTGTTAGCAGCACTTTTATCTGCCGGGTTATCAGCTCAGAGAAAACCAACTTATGACCGATCACGAAGAATCAAGGTATTTGCAGCGAGGTGTTTCCGCTTCGAAAGAAGATGTGCATGAGGCCATCAGGCATCTGGACAAAGGGCTATTCCCCAACGCGTTTTGTAAGATAATACCCGATTATCTAGGCAACGACCCGGATTATTGCAACGTGATGCATGCGGATGGCGCCGGGACCAAATCATCATTGGCTTACCTTTATTGGAAAGAAACCGGCGACCTGGGCGTTTGGAAAGGCATCGCACAGGATTCCATCGTCATGAACACGGATGACTTGCTATGTGTGGGCATCACCGATGGGATATTGCTTTCATCAACCATTGGAAGAAATAAAAACCTGATACCCGGAGAAATAATTGCAGCCATCATCAACGGCACGGAAGAATTTCTGGCAAATATGCGCAGTCTTGGCCTTGATATGCACCTGACGGGTGGCGAAACAGCCGATGTGGGCGATTTGGTGAGAACCATTATTGTTGATACCACAGCTACCGCCAGGACATTGCGTAAGAATATTATCCAAACCCACATCCAACCCGGTGATGTAATCGTTGGCCTGGCTTCTGATGGTCAGGCTCATTATGAAAATTTCTACAATGGTGGCATGGGAAGCAACGGACTTACTTCAGCACGTCACGATGTTTTTAACCATGACCTGGCTTTGAAATATCCCGAAAGCTTCGATCCAGGTATTCCTGCACACCTGGCCTATTCTGGAAAGCTACAACTCACGGCGCCAAGTCCCATAAAAGGTATGGATGTTGGCAAATTGGTGCTTTCGCCTACGCGCACCTATGCTCCTGTAATCAAAACCATGCTGAAGGACCACAGGTCTTCTATCCACGGAATGATTCACTGTAGCGGTGGAGCACAGACCAAAGTACTTCACTTTATCGAAAATCTCCATGTAATAAAGCACAACCTCTTCCCTACTCCCGCCTTGTTTGAAATGATACAAGCGCAATCGGGAACCGAATGGAAAGAGATGTACAAAGTGTTCAACATGGGCCACCGCATGGAATTGTATGTTCCTGAGCATGTTGCGCCAGAGTTGATTGACATTTCCAAATCGTTTGGTATTGATGCCCGAATTGTTGGCCATGTAGAAGCGTCCGAAGAAAAACAGCTGACCATTCAGTCGGAATATGGAACTTTTCGTTATGACTAGTTAAAATGTTATCACCTATTCATTTATGGGTAATTATCGAAAAAAAATAATCGAACTCTTTTCACTACTCCTTTCGCTGTCAGGTCTTAGTTTAACAGCTCAACCAGGCGATCGCTGGAAAGCAGGAAGTGCTGGCGAGCTACGCGATTCGGTACAAACAGTGTATTGTTTTGTTGAAACAGAAGACAATCCATGGTCAGTTTCAGAGAAAGCGTTGATGCTCGGGTCATTGCAGCAAGCCCAACAATGGCTTATTTGTCAGGCCAACCGGTGGAAAACGCCATTGTATTTCTATACCAATGAACTTGTTGAAGGGAAAAATATATTGTTCGACAGCATTTCATCAGGCACCGGAAGTGGCAAAGAAAGAGTGGATTGGATTCGTAATGTAGTAAAGAAAGCGGGCTATCGCAATGAACGACAAGCTTTCCGTAAGATGTCGAAGAAATACCACAACAAGAATATACATGTGGTTGTATTTGCCCGTGCAGATGGGATTTCTTATGCCATGCGGTATGCAAAAGGAATGAGCAAAAAGAAATACTTTCTGGAAGGGCTATTGGTTTATCAGCGTTACGATAATGGAGCCGGGATGCCCGTTACATCCATCATTGCCCACGAAATTTTACATATATACGGAGCTTGGGATCTGTACACTACCTATGCCCAAACCCGTGAAAAACAGACCAAAGCCACAGAGCTCTATCCTGACGACATCATGCTCAGGGTGGGTTACGACATGGAAATCCTAAAAGTAGACCGGTTGACAGCCTGGCTTCTTGGATGGAATACACAGGAAGAAGAGATCTTTGAATGGTTTAGGCCGGGTGATTATAGCAAGTAGCTATGCCACCGAATGGCGCAAGCGTCCGCTTGTGCCTTGTAACTTTTTAATAATAATGGCACAAGCGGACGCTTGCGCCAGAGCCAGGTTATAAGTATAAGCCAGCTATACAGGAACATCACAAAAAACCCTGCAACCAGGCAGCCAATTTGCTAACCAACTGATGGTAATCATAATTATTCTCTGCTCTTTCCCTGCAGTTGACCGACAGCTTTTTACGTAATGCAACATCTTGAAGTAAACGTCGGATGGTTTGACCTAAAATTTCAGGATTTCGGTCGGTTAGAACGCCCACCCCCGATGTAACAATGCTATCGACACCGCCACCTGAATAAGCCACAACCGGCACACCACTAGCCAGTGCTTCAACATAGATTATTCCAAAATGCTCCAACTTTTCAGGCGCTGCGGTTAAGATGGCGGCTCCATTGATCAACTGGGCTTTTTCTTCCGAAGAAACAAAACCCAGCAATTTTCCACGTGCACCCAGGTTCGCTTCCAAAACCGGGCCTAATTCGCCTTCGCCTATAAAAATAGTCTGAGCCAGATCGGCATAGTGTTTAGATGCCTCCACCACATTCATTGGCCCTTTGGACAAAGTCAATACACCCGGACAGATGACATAATCGCCTGTTAACTGATACTTTTTCTTTACCTCTCCATATTTCTGAGGTTGGAAGGCCATTAAGTCTACACCACAGGGCAAAATTAAAAATCGATCGTCAGGAAGGTTCACCAGTGGTTTAACCAGTACATCACGAACGTATTCGGTGGTAACCAAAATTCCATTTGCCTTGATGATAGCCTCTTCGATAAGTATCCAGTTTCCATCGTCCCAAAGTCCATGATGACGTGGTTCAATACCTGTTCCATGTACAAAAATTACATAGGGTTTGTTATATTGTTGTGCCACCCGCTGCACTGCTACTGCGGTTACATTGGCGTGGTGTCCGATAAAGATATCCGTCTCACCTGCAATTTTATCCAAAGCCAACTCATAATCATGTGCATAACGGCTCATCTCTTCCACATCCATACGAGCCACTTGTTTTTGATTTTCTCCGGCAGAAGGCAGGTACTCATGCGCAGGATAAACATCCGTATGTAGCTTAACATCAATATTCACAGCCCCATCGATTCCGGTGATGTTACCAGGGTATAGGAAATAAACGGTGTGCCCAAGAGCCAATAAATGCTTTACATGTTCACGCGCCACTTCGCCACTGCCCCTGCCTTCATTTAATAGTAAGATCGCGATTCTCATGGTTGTATTTTATTGTTGATTTGGAACAAGCCAAAGATACTGTTTGATTTTATAATTCAAAACAGGATACTGAACAGGGTGTTTTCAAATTTTGAGGCGCAAAATCAGCGGATAAACTGCCATTTTTTATTATCATTGCATACCATTTTAAAATTTAACCATCGAAAATGCTCCAAAATGAATAAAAAAAGAACCATTATTTTCCTGCTGATCAGTTTATTTTCAATGTTTTTATTATCGGTTCCGGCCATAAGTCAGACCAACGGGGATACTTTGTTTGTTGCCCAAGAGGGCATAGTAATGGAAGACAGGGTGGAAAATGTGGAAGACCTGACTGTTAGTCAGCGCATCGACAACGCTTTTACTCCCATAGTAGATGGATTGGCGGTAGTGTTGTTCTGGGATCCTTTTAAATCGATGGGTCTGTACGATCCCATCATCTATGATGAACTTGGAAAACCTGTTCTGGATCAAAACGGGATACCCCTGGAGACAAAGATCCCTTTGGTCGTCATCTGGTTGATTTTTGGAGCTGTCACATTCAGCATCGTACTGGGTTTTATTAATTTCCGGGGATTTAAGCATGCTATTTTACTCATCAAAGGCGTGTACGACAACCCGAAACACAAAGGGGAGGTAACGCATTTTCAGGCGCTTACGACAGCGCTTTCGGCTACGGTAGGGCTGGGTAACATCGCAGGAGTTGCGGTCGCCATTTCTATTGGCGGACCGGGAGCCACTTTCTGGATGATTGTTGCCGGATTACTGGGTATGGCTTCGAAATTTACAGAATGTACGCTGGGAGTAAAATACCGCGAAATTGATTCCAATGGCGTTGTTTCAGGGGGACCCATGTACTATTTGCGTGATGGTTTAAAAAAGAAAGGGCTGGGAGGCCTGGGCATGGTGTTGTCGTTTGTTTTCGCCATCCTCGTTATTGGCGGTTCATTTGGCGGAGGGAACATGTTTCAGGCCAACCAGGCATTTGCCCAACTGGCTTATATCGTACCCGACATTGCCGGTTACGGTGCCTATTTCGGACTTATCCTGGCCATATTGGTTGCAGTTGTGATCATAGGAGGGATTAAAGGGATTGCCAAGGTTACTGACAAAATCGTTCCATTTATGGCTTTTATTTATGTAGGAACGGCATTGGTCATTGTTCTTATGAATATTCAACATACAGGTGACGCCCTCCTTTTGATATTTAATGGGGCTTTTGGAGCCGATGCCATCAAAGGCGGTATAATCGGTGTATTAATTGTGGGTTTCCAGCGTGCGGCCTTTTCAAACGAGGCCGGCGTTGGTTCTGCAGCCATTGCCCACTCGGCGGTTAAAACCAACACTCCAGTAACAGAAGGATTTGTTTCGTTGCTCGAACCTTTTATCGATACCGTGGTGATTTGTACCATGACTGCTTTGGTACTGATATATACCGGCACTTACGAAAACCCACTGGGGTTTGAGGGTGCCCAGCTAACCTCCATGGCCTTTGGCACCGTTTTCAGTTGGTTTCCGTATGTTTTGGTTTTCGCAATTTTTCTTTTTGCTTTCTCTACCATGATCTCCTGGTCATATTATGGCCTTAAAGGATTTGACTATTTGTTCGGAGATTTGGGACAAAAAATTTTCGGAAACCGCAACGTAGTGAAATACACCTATTTTATACTGTTTTTAATCTTCATCATCATTGGATCTTCCTCCAACCTGGGTTCTGTAATTGCATTTTCTGATATGATGATTCTCAGCATGGCTTTCCCCAATATCATCGGGTTGTTAATCCTGCTCCCGGAAGTGAGGGCCGACTTAAAAGCCTATCAAAAAAAACTCAGAGCCGGGGAAATTAAAAGATATAAATAGACCGGGAATAAGAAGGTTGTGGCTCGGGCATAAGCCTAATACTTTACCGGAGCATTCAATACTTAAATTTGCCACTTGCTTTTCTGTAAGGGTTGATTAACTTTGTTGGTGCAATAACCTGTTCAAACATGATTTCCAGAATAAAACATTGGATTCTTCCCTTTTTCAGTTTGAATAAAAGTGAACAATATGGCATACTGGTTCTTACGGTAATTGTTTTGTTATTAATTTTGACCAATCTGCTCATGCCATTGTTTGTTTCACCCGGGCAAAATACCCACCTCGAAGCCTTTAAAAATGAAATAGAGGCCTTTAAACAAATCCAACAATCCAAACACGATTCTATATACATCGAAGACCTTCAAAACTCCGGCATGCTGGAAATGGAAATCGCTTTGCAAAAAATCAAACCCATTCCCTTCAATCCAAACAAACTCCCAGACGAAATTTGGTTAAAAATGGGATTCACACCCACACAGGTAAAAAACATCAAAAACTACGAAGCCAAAGGAGGCAAGTTTTACCGCAAAGAAGATGTTAAAAAACTCTATTCTATTTCCGATGCAGAATACCAACTTATTGAACCTTATATCCAAATTAAATCACCCTATCAAACAAAACCAGCCAAAGAAAACCCGAAATTTATCAAAACGGAATCAAAACGAATACTCCCTACAGAAATCAATAGCGCTGATGCCGGGGTTTTGGAGAATAACCTGGGCATAAACCCGTGGCTGGCCAAACGTGTGATTGATTACAGAACCCTGCTTGGAGGATTCCGCCATGTGGAACAACTGCTGGAAGTCTACGGCATGAAACCCGAAACCTGGGAAAAAATCATTCCCTTCATTTCCGTAGACACGCTGTTGATAATAAAAATAGACCTCAATGCTGTTACTTTTAAGGAACTGTTGCGCCATCCTTATTTTGACTATGAGACAACGAAATCGATTATCGACACCAGAAAAAAAATCAAATCATACAGCTCATTGGATCAGTTGCATCAGGTACCATTAATCACTGATTCCATTTTTCAGCGAATCGCCCCTTATTTTTTTATTCAGGAATGAGTCGCCCATCTCCATCCTTTTCTCAACGACCAAATTGGAATGTGATTGAAGTCTGCACCCGATATCACATGCAAAAATAGGTTGATGGACGAAAGTCAGTCGTTTTGGCTAAAACAGTATCTTCGATGCAAAAAAAAGAATGGGAAAAATAACCACCACGATACAACAATACCCACGTACGTTTTGGGTAGCCAATACGCTGGAACTGTTCGAAAGAATGGCCTGGTATGGGTTTTTTATGTTGTTCGCCAACTACCTTACCGGAACTTCCGAAACGGGTGCGCTGGAATTCACCCAGGCACAAAAAGGCTGGATTATGGGCGTTGGTACGGGGATACTATATTTTCTACCTGTAATTACAGGTGCCATCGCCGACAAATACGGATACAAAAAAGTGCTTACGGTTGCCTTTGTCATCTACACGAGTGCATTTCTCTTGTTACCCATGTTTACCACTTTTGTTGGTACTTTTCTGATGTATATTTATCTGGCCGTGGGTGCTGCCTTGTTCAAACCAGTGATTTCGGCCACCATTGCCAAAACAACAAACGAGTCAACCTCATCCATCGGTTTTGGCATTTTTTATATGATGGTCAATATTGGCTCATTTCTAGGTCCGCTGATTACCTTATTTTTTAAAGGAGCCGATTACACTCTGATTTTCAGGGTTTCGGCTGGTGTAATCATCCTGAACCTGATTTTACTACAATTCTATAAAGAACCCGAAACCACCCGTACAAGTAATTCATTTGCTGACTCCATGAAAATTGTATTCGGACGCATCTGGGAAGTCATGCTCGATTTTCGGTTTGTCATTTTTCTGCTGATCGTGGCCGGATTCTGGATCATGTACCTACAGCTGTTTTTTACCCTCCCGGTTTTTATCGCACAATGGGTCGACACAACGGTATTGCTGAATTTTTTCCGGGAGAATATCCCTTTTGTTGCCAGACATTATTCCGATGGCAAGCAACTGGACGCTGAATTCATCACCAATTTTGACGCCTTGTTTATTGTGGCATTTCAGTTGATTGTTTCGACGGTGGTCATGCGATGGAAAGCCCTCAACAGCATGATTACGGGATTCCTTGTTGCCTCCATCGGAATGGCCTTAACAGTTTACACACAAAATGTGCTCTTTATTATGGCGGCTATGTTTATTTTTTCCATTGGGGAAATGGCCGCCTCACCCAAAATTACCGAATACATCGGACACATTGCGCCACCGGACAAAAAGGCACTGTACATGGGGTATTCATTTATTCCCATGTTCATTGGAAATCTGGGTGCCGGATGGATTTCGGGAAGTGTTTATCAACAACTCTCTGATAAACACACCATGGTACTCAAAACGATTGCAGAAAAAAACCTCCTCAATAATGAAAATTGGACCAAACAGGAATATTTTACAGAAACAGCCCGGGCCCTTCACCTCACTGAAAATGAATTCACTCAATATCTCTGGAACACCTTTCACCCCAATAGCATCTGGATGGTCATTTTCGGTATTGGATTAACAGCCGCCATCCTGCTTTGGATATACCATAAACTGATTAAATAATAGATTGGGCGGAATGATCGGTCAGTATTTGAATTTTTATTTGAAACATTCCGTGATCTCAAGAGATTTTATTACATTTGTGTGTTGAATTCAATTATTTCTCATTAAATATTTACATCATGAAACACCTTTCACGTATTTTCACTTTGGTAGTAACCATGGTATTTGCAACCTGTGCACTCAACGCACAAAATACCGTCATGACCAAAGCTCAAGCGCTGGGGCTAAAAAGCAACAGTACCGTGCAACAAGCACCCGTAATCATTAAACAAACCGCCTCGAGAACGATGTTCATCGAAGAAGGTTTTGACATGGATTTCCTTCCTGTTGGATGGACTCAGGATATCCTGAATGTTGCCAATACCTGGATTCAAACCAATCCTGAAACAGGTAACTTTAACACAATCGATCCCAACAGCTTGTTTTCTGCCATGGTTCCATGGGTAGCTGCCGATCAGGATGAATGGCTTTTCACTCCGGAAATCGATGCCGCCGGTGAAACCCCCCTTACCCTGAACTTCTATGCTGGCGTTAGTGGCCCCTGGATTCAGTTCGCCACATTAAAATGCCATATCTCTGATGATGGAGGAAACACCTGGACCGAGCTCTGGAATGCAGCCGACGAACTTGACCCTGCAGCTGACTGGGCATGGAACTATGTTTCCATCGACATCAGTGGTTATTCGAGTGCCCCTTTTATGGTAGCCTGGCAATATGTTGGAAACGATGGAGACCTGGCAGGTCTCGATGGTGTTCAGATTAAAGCCGGTTACGAGTATCTATTCTTCGATGACATGGAAGGCTATACCGCCGGAACTAAACTGGCTGTACAAGCTGACCCCGACTGGTGGACAACCTGGTCAGATGCTCCGGGAGGTGCTGAAGATGGTATGGTTTCTACCGACCAGGCTTTCAGTCCGGTAAATTCAGTGATGATCAGCGGAACCAACGACCAGGTTTTGAAACTTGGTAACAAAACTTCCGGTGAATACATTTTCAGCGTTTGGTATTACATTCCTACCGGATTTGGAGGATACATCAACATGCAGCACTTTGAACTTCCAGGCACCGAATGGGCTTTTGAAGCTTATTTTGGAGCAGCCGCTGGCAATGAAAATGGCTATATTTTCGCAGGCGACCCGGCCCAGATTCCATTTACATTCCCTCACAATCAATGGATTAAACTTGAAACATGGATTGATTTGGATGCCGACCTTGCCAATTTTAAGATCGATGATGAAATCATTGCCGAATGGCAGTGGAGTTTACAGGCTCAAGGCGACCCGGGAGCAAAGCAAATTGGCGGTGTAAACCTCTATGCCGGTGCCCCTGGAACAGATGTAGCAAAGTATTATTTTGATGATGTGGCATTTATTGTAATCGATCCGGGTGTAACCAATCCCATTATCAACATTGGTACCAGCCCCATCACCGCGGTACTCGAAACAGGTGCCAATACCACCATTGTCCGCAATATGAGCAATTCAGGTCAGGCAGATTTAATTTATGAAGTTATTTCTGCTTATACCGTTGAAACCAAATCACTCGATATCGAACCTGCAGGGTTCCATTCAGCCAAAGTACGTGCAAGCGAATTTATTGCTGACCCCGACTACACTCCGTCCAACACCAATCCTTCGGATCGTGCCGTGGTGTTGCATTATGATGGTGATAATTCAAGTGCTATTGGTAGAGATACAGACTACGAATACCGCGTATCGGCTATGTTCCCTGTGGATATGATTCAACCTTATATCGGGATGAAGATCAGTTCTGTTGAAGTGTATATCAACGACCCTGTTACCGCTGCCAAAATCCAAATCTATGATATGGGATCCATGGTAACTCCCGGTCCCGGCGCTTTACTACTTGAGCAAGCTTTTACAGGTATCGCAAACAGCTGGAATACTGTTATACTCGATACACCCATCGCCATCACAGGTAAAGATATCTGGGTAGGCTGGTGGATGTCCGCTCCAGGCGGAACTTTTGCCCCGGGATGCGATGCAGGCCCTGCCGATCCTAATGGCGACTGGATTTCTACCGGACCAGGCTGGAGCCACTTAGGCGACAACCCGGATCTGAACTTTAACTGGAATATCCGTGCAAACCTCACCGGAGATCCTATCATTCAATGGCTTTCAACAGATCCTACCAGTGGTGTTTTGTCGCAGGACGACAACGTGGACATTAACATTAACCTGGATGCTACCGATTTGACTTCAAATGTTTACCAGGGAAAAGTGATTGTCAGAAGCAATGATCCTACAGCTGAAATGGTATCAATCAATGTATTGTTAAGCGTTACCGTTGGTATCAACGAGAACGGCGAAAAGGAATATGTTGTTGTTTATCCTAACCCTGCCAGCACCTTGCTGAATGTTGGTTCTAATGGTGAAGTTACACAGGTGCGTTTGATCAATACGGTTGGTCAGGTTGTATTTGATAACATTGCCACGCAAATCGATGTAAGTGACCTCGAAGGCGGTGTCTATTTCATACAAATCGCTACGAAAAACGGAACTACTACCCAGAAAATTATCATTCAATAATTTTCAAAATGACAAAAGCCCTGCTTTAAACCAAAGCGGGGCTTTTTTTGTTTGTTAGCAAATGTTTAAAGCAATCTAAAGTTGCCTGCCGCATTTTCTACCGATTTACCTACCTTCGGTAGGTGAACCTTCCTTCGGTAGGTGAACCTTCCTTCGGTAGGTGAACCTTCCTTCGGTAGGTGAACCTTCCTTCGGTAGGTGAACCTTCCTTCGGTAGGTGAACCTTCCTTCGGTAGGTGGCACGACAAACAGGTAACTTTCCTGCCTACCGGCAGGCAGGTAACCCTTAACTTTCCTGCCTACCGGCAGGCAGGTAACTTTTACCATTCAACTTAAGGCACTTTTTCTTACCTTTACACCCTGTTAAAAATTAAGTAACATATCATGGAAAAAGTAAAACCTTATATCGATCAACATAAAGCCCGCTTTATGAATGAGCTTTTTGACATCATCCGCATTCCGTCTATCAGCTCCATCGCCAGCCACAAACCCGACATCTTAAAAATGGCCAATCACTACCGTGAAAGTCTGTTAAAAGCAGGAGTCGACCACGCGGAAGTGATGCCATCCAAAGGAAACCCGGTAGTTTATGCCGAAAAAATAATCGACCCAAAGCTTCCCACCGTGTTGGTATATGCCCATTATGATGTGATGCCTGTGGATCCCATTGAACTGTGGACAAGCCCTCCCTTTGAACCTGAAATCCGCGATGGGCTGATCTATGCCCGGGGAGCAGATGATGATAAAGGCCAGGGATTTATGCATGTAAAAGCCTTCGAGACATTGGTAAAAACAAATAACCTCAAGGTAAATGTGAAGTTTATGATTGAAGGGGAAGAAGAAATTGGGTCGGTTAGTCTGGGTGCTTTTTGCGACGAACATAAAGAAATGCTGAAAGCCGACATCATCCTGGTTTCCGACACGGGGATGATCGCCCGCGACATTCCCTCCATTACCGTAGGTTTGCGTGGACTGGCCTATTGGCAAGTGGAAGTTACAGGCCCCAACCGCGACCTGCATTCAGGGCTTTTTGGCGGCGGTGTGGCCAATCCCATCAATGTGCTGTCCAAAATGATAGCCTCCATGACCGATGAGAACAACCGGATTACCATGCCGGGTTTCTATGACGATGTATTGGAAGCTACTGCTGAAGAACGTGAAAAACTGAATAAGGCACCATTCAGCCTGAATGAATATCAAAAAGCAATTGATGTAGCCGAAGTTGCGGGAGATAAAGGCTTTACCACCATCGAACGTACCGGAATCAGGCCATCGTTTGATGTGTGCGGTATCTGGGGAGGATACACAGGTGAAGGAGCAAAAACTGTGTTGCCTTCAAAAGCTTATGCAAAGATATCTACCCGACTGGTTCCGAATCAAAACCATGAAAAAATTGGTAAAATGTTTGAGGCGCATTTCGCCTCCATAGCACCAAAATCGGTTAAAGTTAAGGTGGAAACCTTGCATGGCGGACAGGCCTATGTTTGTCCCATCGATTTACCCGCCTATCGGGCCGCCGAAAAAGCTTACACCAAAACCTATGGCAAAGTGCCCATTCCAACCCGCAGTGGTGGCAGCATCCCCATCATCTCCACTTTTGAAGATAAACTGGGAATCAAAACCATCCTCATGGGATTCGGGCTGGAGTCGGATGCCATTCACTCTCCAAATGAAAATTTCAGGGTTGAAAACTTCTATAACGGAATCCATACCATCTCCTGGTTTTATCATTACTTCGCCGAAGAATTGAAATAATTTTTCTGATAATTTTCAATCATTACAAAGGCTGCATCTATTTAGCAGCCTTTGTTGTTCGCAAAAAATAAATTGCTATAGATAATTAACCTAACTTTGCCCCGAATTCCGGCATCGAAATTTTCCGTTTTTAATACATCCCTATCTTGCCGAAAATACAAATTGCCATACCAACTAGTTAGTTGTTAAATAAAGAGGTTACTCACTTTTTAGTTTTTTTTGTCATCATGTCGTCCACTTTCTCCCTATCCTTTAAAAAATAATTGTGAAGCTATATATTAAATACATGGTCAGCAACCGCTGTAAATTGGCGGTGAAAGAAGACCTGAAAAGGTTGGGCCTGCATTTTATCTTCGTCGACTTAGGTGAAGTTGAAATCATGGAAGACCTCAACGAAGAGCGGCGTGTTCAGGTAAAAAAAGCTTTGCTCAATTCCGGTTTTGAATTGATGGATGATAAACGTGCTGTTTTGATTGAAAAAATAAAGACTGCAATTATTGAAATGGTTCATCATTCTGAGGAAGGTATTAAAACAAACTTTTCAAAGTATTTAAGCGAAAAAATGAATCATGATTACACCTATCTGTCAAACTTATTTTCCGAAGTTCAGGGAACTACAATTGAACAATTCATTATCTCACATAAAATTGAAAGAATTAAAGAATTAATTATTTATGGGGAACTCAACATTTCCGAAATTGCCTGGAAAATGAATTACAGCAGTGTGGCTCATTTATCCAATCAATTTAAAAAAGTAACCGGACTTTCCCCTTCTCATTTTAAAAAGTTAAAAGAAAAAAGACGCAGACCCATCGAAGAAATTGGATCCAGGTAGCTTTCAGGACTAAATGAAAATAGAATGAAAACAAAAACCAATGCCGATAACAATGGGGATCAATACGCCAGGCGTTTAATTGAAGCCAGTCTGGATCCATTTGTTACCATCAATGCCGAAGGTAAGATAACAGACGTAAACAAGGCTATGATAAAAGTGACGGGTGTTTCACGTGGAATGCTAATCAATACTGAGTTCTCAGGTTATTTCACAGAACCAAAAAAAGCACAGGATATTTATATTCAGGTATTCAAAAAGGGTTTTATAGTGGATTTCCCACTTACCATTAAACATAAAAACGGTAGTTTAACGGAAGTTTCATACAATGCTTCGGTTTATAAAGATGATGAAGGTCAGGTTCAAGGGGTATTCGCGGCGGCGCGGGATGTTACGGATCAAAAATGGGCCATCGAATTAAGGAAAGCAAATAAAGAACTTGCTTTTCAAAATAATGAAAAGGAAAAACGGGCTGCTGAATTAAGCATTGCCAACGAAGAACTTGCTTTTCAAAATGTAGTGAAAGAGAAACGAGCCGCAGAATTAATCATTGCCAATAAAGAACTGGCTTTTCAAAACAATGAAAAAGAAAAACGGGCAGCTGAATTAGTCATCGCTAATGAAGAGCTTGTATTTCAAACACAAGTGAAAGAAAAACGAGCAGTGGAGTTAACCGTTGCCAATGAGGAACTTGCCTATCAAAAAAGCGAGAAAGAAATAAGGGATGCTGCCAATAAAGAACTTGAGGCCTTCAATTATGAAGAAAAACTGGCTTCACAATATACCCTCAGCCTGATTGAAGCCAGTCTTGACCCTTTGGTTACCATCAATACCGAAGGCAAGATCACCGATATGAACGAGGCCCTGGCAAACATTACCGGTCTTACGCGCGAAGAACTAACAGATACCGACTTTCTGGATTATTTTACCGAACCACAAAAAGCGCGCGAGGTTTATCAGGAGGTTTTCGCCAAAGGATCAGTTGCCAATTCCCCACTTACCCTTCGCCATAAAGACGGTAAGCTGACCGATGTATTATTCAATGGGTCGGTATATAAAGATGACGGTGGAAATGTTCAGGGAGTAGTGATTGTTGCGCGCGATGTTACTGAACAAAAAAGAATCGCAACAGAACTCACAGAAGCGATTGTATTTGCCGAAATGGCAACAGTGATTGCAGAGGAAGCGAAGATTAAGGCGGAAAAGGCTACACTAATTGCTGAAGATGCCGTGAAAGCAAAGCAGCAATTCTTGTCGAACATGAGCCATGAAATTCGTACCCCGATGAATGCGATTATCGGCTTCACGAAAGTGGTTTTAAAAACCGATTTAACAGCCAGGCAAAAAGAATATTTACAGGCCATCAAATTAAGCGGTGATGCACTCATTGTCCTGATTAACGACATACTCGATCTGGCAAAAGTGGATGCCGGAAAAATGACTTTTGAGCAAATACCATTCAAAATGAGTTTCTCCATATCAGCCATGCTTCATTTGTTTGAAACAAAAATCCAGGAAAAAAATTTAAAGCTGGTTAAAGAATACGACAATACGATACCGAAATACTTACTTGGCGACCCGGTGCGTTTGCACCAGATCATTTTAAACCTGGTAAGCAATGCCGTTAAGTTTACCACAAAAGGAAAAATTACGGTCAGCGTTCGCATGCTGGATGAAGATGATGAAAAGGTAACCATTGAGTTTGCCGTATCAGATACCGGAATTGGAATACCGGAAGCTAAATTAGACAGAATTTTTGAAAACTTCCAGCAGGCTTCAAGCGGCACATCACGTTTATATGGAGGTACCGGATTAGGCCTTGCCATCGTTAAACAACTGGTAGAACCTCAAGGGGGCACCATTCAGGTAAAGAGTAAAATAAAAGAGGGCTCAACCTTTAGTTTTACATTGTGTTTTAAGAAAACAAAAGCCAAACCGGAATTAGAATCAGAAATTGTAGATTTGAATACCGAAATAACCGATGTAAAAGTATTGGTGGTGGAAGACATTGTACTCAATCAATTGCTGATGAAAACACTATTGGATGATTTCGGATTTGACTGTGATATCGCCGATAACGGTAAAATCGCCATTGAGAAAATGCAAACCAAAACCTACGATGTTATTTTAATGGACCTACAAATGCCTGAAATGAATGGTTTTGAGGCAACCGATTACATTCGCAACCAAATGAAATCGGATATACCTATCATTGCTTTAACGGCGGATGTTACCACGGTAGATTTGGCTAAATGCAAAGCCGTAGGGATGAATGATTATATTGCAAAACCTGTTGATGAAAGAGTATTATACAGCAAAATGGTTGGATTAGTAAAAAAAACCTCCCCAACCATTGTAACAGATGATGTAGAACCTGATGAGCTTACAGTAGAAGGCGGCCAAAAGGATAAATGTATTGACTTAAATTATTTAATCCGGCGAACGAAATCAAATCCAATTTTGATGATGGAAATGATTTCACTTTATCTGAAACAAACCCCACCTTTAATTGTTGCAATGAAAAAAGGGTTTGAAAAGAAAGATTGGGATTCGCTGTATGCCGCCGTTCATAAACTGATCCCATCCTTCTCAATCATGGGAATTGGAGCTGATTTTGAAGAGATGGCAAGAAAAGTACAGGAATGTGCCAGCACCCGGCAACCTTCTGAAGAATTGCCTGAACTGGTGATTCAACTCGAAAATATATGCCTTCAGGCATGTGAAGAATTAGAAGTAGAATTTAATGCCATTAAAAACAAAAAACGATGACCGACAATAATAAAATCAGGCTTTTCCTGGTAGATGACGATGCGGTGTATTTAAAATTATTAGAAATTGATTTTCTACAGCATGCCGATTTTAGTATCGAAACATTCGCCACGGGTGAACTTTGCATCGAGAATTTATCACATCAGCCGGATGTCATCATATTAGATTACCTTCTCAACGGTATTGAAAAAAGCGCGATGAACGGCATTGAAACCCTGGACAAGATAAAATTATTTAATCCCGATATTCCGGTAGTGATACTCTCTTCACAGGATAAAATTGAGGTGGCTGTCGACTGCATGCATCACCTGGCTTACGATTATGTTGTAAAAAGCGAAACTGCTTTCATGCGTTTACAAAAAATCATCACAAGGATTTTTAGTTACAAAAAATTAGAAAAGGAGTTGAACTGGTATATGGAGAGGATGTAATGCTGACTAAGACTTGTTTCATTAAAAAAGACCGCTTCTGTTTATAGGAGCGGTCTTTTAAATTCTTTCATTTTTTCTTAAAACCGATATCCCAGCGATATACCAAAACCTACGTTTTTAACAGATGATTTATCGTCGGCAATGTATTTGTTTTCAGGATTTATTTTAAGCAACCCAAACTGGGTGTTAACCTGGGCAAATATCCCGCTCGACATTTCGTACCCGGCGAATAGGTTAGCGCCTACGTCAAATGCTTTAAAATAGGGAACTAATGGGTCGTCCCCTATCTCTACCACGTTTTTAAACTCAATGTCGTTTTCTACAGTTACGGCTCCGCCTTCACTTTTCACTTTGCCCCCAATACCATAACCAATATAGGGTCCAAATCCAAGCATCACATATCCATTGCCCAGCATAGCCTTGTAAACCAGGTTCAATGGCAATTCAATGTATGAAATTTTGGCGGTTGTAGTTATAGAACCATCGGTATTTTTCGCTCCTTTTGTTGAGAACAATAACCCGGGCTGAAAATAGAACTCAGGAACTATGGGAACCTGAACATTCACTCCGACATGAAATCCGATGATTAAATCATTTTCAAGCTTGTCGCCACCCGCATCTTTTCCATTCATGTTCTGGAAGTTGATGCCTCCAAGAACGCCGAATGAGATTTTTGCTCTTTCAGTACCCTGGGCCATTGCCACAGAAACTGTTAGCAAACCTGCAATTACCAATAAAAATAGTTTCGTTTTCATATTACTTCTTTTAAATTTATTATTTGAATTTAATTACCGGCTGCTTTTTCGGCATCTTCCTTCATTTTTTCATTTGCCGTGATCAGGAACTCCACCCTTCGGTTTTGAGTGCGCCCATCAGCTGTGCTATTATCATATTTTGGCATTCCTTCGCCAAATCCTTTAATTGATATCCGATTGGTTCCTACACCATTATACCGCAGGTAATCAGACACTTCAGCAGCTCTTTTTAACGACAAACTATTGTTATACGATTCGCTCCCTTTGCTGTCAGTATGCCCCTGAACTTCTATATCGGTATCAGGAAAAGTGTTGAGCACTTTAACCAGTTTATTCAAACTGATCTTGGCATCAGTTGACAGGGTAGACTGGTCAAATCCAAACAAAACATTGCTGCTGAATTCCACCACGATACCTTCTCCAACCCGTTCAACCTTCGCGTCAGGAACGGTCTTCTCAATTTCCTCGGCCTGCTTGTCCATCTGATGGCCAATGATAGCTCCGGTAGCACCTCCAACAGCAGCTCCGATAATAGCACCCAGGGCGGTATTGCCCGAAGCGTTACCAATCACGGCTCCCATCGTGCCACCAGCTACAACTCCAACAGCTCCACCCTTCTGGGTCTTGTTTAATGATGAACAGCCCGAAAGGATTAAAGCTGCGCATGCGATCACCATCAAATTCATCTTAAATTTACACATCTCTATTGTATTTTTTTGGTTAAACATACATTCAATGATATTGTCCTGTTGCCAGACCAACCATCATTAAATATTAATTGGCAAAAATGGTTATCCTTGAACAAAGAAACATTACACAAATTCGGAAATAAGTTACATCATTCACAGATTAAAATTCTATGTGCGTCTGTTTTAAAGAAGGCAGGTAAATAGGTATTCATTTGAAGAATGAACTATAAAATTATATACAGGTGGGATGCAAATGTGAGAATTACGCAACTTATTAATAATATTATGTAAGTCATACCCAAGGCAAGTGCCATACATTTGTCATATTAAAAAATCATGAAATTAAAAAATGCACTTCCAATCTCCGCAATTCTGCTGGTAGGATTGATGTCTAGCTGTGAAAAAAACATGGAAAACAAATCGTTCGATCAATTATCAAATTCAGAAACCAAAACTACTTTTCAGCCACAACAAGTTGTACACCTGGGCGTTGCAGGTGATTTTGTTATTCTTTCAAAAGCAGGAATTACCGATGTTTATATGTCAGCCATTACAGGTGATGTTGGTTCAAGCCCGATAACCGGTGCAGCAATCTTAGTAACATGTGATGAAGTTGTGGGTACTATATACTCTGTTGATGCTGCCGGTCCGCTTCCATGCACCGTTACCAATGCTACCAGGTTAACCACCGCAGTAGGTGATATGCAAACTGCTTACACTGACGCGGCAGGACGCTCCAACCGCGACTTTTTAAATCTGGGTGCCGGTAATATTGGAGGCAAAACCCTTACTCCAGGTTTATACAAATGGAGCACCGACCTGCTCCTCCCGACGGATGTTATCATCTCGGGCAATTCTACCGATGTTTGGATCTTCCAGGTTGCCGGAACCATTAACATGAGTTCTGCAGTAAGAATTACATTAACTGGAGGTGCGCTGGCAAAGAATATTTTCTGGGTAGCAGCTGGTGCTGTTACATTAGGAACAACCAGCCATTTTGAAGGGAATATATTGGGGCAGACTGGCATCAACATGCAAATCGGCGCAACAATAAACGGTAGAATGTTGGCTCAAACTGCGGTAACGCTTCAAATGAATACAGTTACACAACCAGAATAAAATTAAATAGTTATCTTAAAAAAAAAGGCTGCCTAAAATGATATTTAGGTAGCCTTTTGGTTTTAAAAGCGGAAAACAATATGTGAAAGATGTAAGTAATATAAATATTTATGTAACACATGCCATTTCATAGTTGCTCAATTTTGCCATATTGTTTTATCTATAAATAAGAGTCCAAATATCACTTACTTAAAATTAAATGAAATGAAAAAAACTGTCCTTCCCCTTTTATTGTTGTCACTGATTTTCAGCCTGCCGTTCACATCATGCGTGTCGAAAAAGAAATTTTCGGCTTCAGAAGCCAAAGTGAACAAGCTTCAGGGCGACAGCCTCAAAACACACAATCTATTGAATGAGTGTAACCTCCAGGTAAAAGTGCTCAAGAATGAGAAAGCATCGTTGCAAGTTGACAAGGCCTCATTGGAGAATGAAAATGCAATGGGTCAGGATAACCTAAAGATGCTTGCTGACAAATCGAAACTCACCATTGAAGACCAGGCGATGCGGCTAAAAAAGCTTGAGAACATCATTCAGTCGCAAAGGGATCTGATGAATAACCTGAAAAATTCAATAACCAAAGCACTGGTGAATTATGAATCAGATGAGTTATCGATTTACCAGAAAGACGGAAATATTTATGTTTCGCTACAGGAAAAATTGCTTTTTAAATCGGGCAGTGATGTGGTTGATCCAAAAGGAAAAGAAGCCCTAAAAACACTGGCTCAGGTACTTAATACGACCAAGGACATCAATGTAGTTATTGAAGGCCATACAGATAATGTCCCAATCAAAACAAACCAGTTTAAAGACAACTGGGATCTCAGCACCGCGAGAGCGACAACCATCGTGCGCATTTTAACAGTAGACAATGGCTTTGATGAGACGCGCATTACCGCATCAGGGAGAGGTCAATTTCACCCGGTATTAACCAACGAAACCGTGGCAGGACGTGCAGGAAACAGAAGAACTGAAGTCATTTTATCTCCCAAACTGGAAGAACTTTACAAACTATTGAATCAATAAATTCATTAAAATGAAAACTTTAAAATTAATGGTTGCAGGTTTGTCTCTGTTTCTTGCCGGATCGCTGCAAGCACAAACAACTATCAATGTTAGCATTGGCTCGCCACCCCTATGGGGCCCTGTTGGATATGCCGAGGCACGTTATTACTACCTTCCCGATCTGGAAGCATACTATGACATCCAATCATCCAATTTTATTTACTACGAAAATGGCAGGTGGATTCATAAAGCACACCTTCCTTATCAGCACAGAGGTTATGATTTGTATCATGGTTACAAGGTAGTATTAACCGATTATCACGGTAACGATCCTTATTCACATTTTAAAGAACATAAAGTAAAATATGTGAAAGGATATCGTGGACATGAACAAAAAACCATTGGCGAGAAACCCGGAAAAAATCGCTACAAAGCCAAATACCAGTCAAAAAACGAGAGTCAACATCGAAAAGGCAATACTGCCAAGCGTGGCCATGATAAAAACAAGGGAAAAGGCAAACGCAAATAAATCGTTATCATTAATTTAAAACCGTTACACGACCCAGGTAACGGTTTTTTTTATTCTCTGATAATTGATAATGTGTGAAAGATGTAATTATCACCCATAATTGTGTAACGCTTTTGTATGTTTTGATGCTGACCTTTGATCCGTGAAAATATATTCACAATTAAATAAATTTATCATGGGAAATTTGCTTTACATCATCGCCGTCATTCTAATCATTGCGTGGCTTGTTGGATTTGTAGGATTTAGCGCCTCAGGTGGTGGCTTAATCCACATTCTGTTGGTTATTGCCGTTATTGCTATCATACTGCGAATTATCCAGGGCAGAAGAATCCTTTAGAAAACAATCATGAATCTAAAAAGAATCTTTGGAGCCTTGCTCACCGTATTAGGAATCGGTGCCCTTATTTATGCTGCTGTATTATTTGTCACGGCTTCATCCGGCACCAACAATATTAAGGCGCTTATCATTTATGGGGCGCTTGGTCTTTTGTTCTTTGTTGCCGGCATTAGCCTGGTGCGCACCACAAAAGACGAATCATAATTCACTACACTCGTGGTTATGCAGATAGTTTAACTTTCAACTCCTGAGGTTGAGGTACAATGTCATGTCGTAACATCCGGTACCTTAGCTGGATTAAATCTATTGTTCCTCACCATAACTACCCGGTATTTTTTTAAAATCGGGTAAATCGTTATGTATCAGTAATAAAACAAACCCGTTGCTTTACAATGTGTGAATGATGTAACTCTTAAGACTAATTGTGTAATATAAATACTGATTAGTGTACTCACCTTTGTAACCTGAATTATTTCACTCAATTAATGACTATAAAATGAAAACTGAAAGAAAAAAATTTTGGACAAACCTTGCCATTGTCTCCCTATTTCTGGTGGTATTGGCAGGAGGTTGCAAGAAAGATAATTACGAGGAAATCTCCGGTGTATGCCCGGAGGTAGAATCAACTAACCCTGCATCGGATGTGATGAATGTGCCCCTCGATAAAGTAATTGAAGTAACATTTAATGAAAAAATGAACCCGGTTACTATCACGCCAACTGCTTTCTCTTTAACCGGCCCTACAACAAAAAATGGCCAGTTAGTTACAGCCACCATTATTGAAGGTAGCCTGAGCTACGATGACACGAACAATACAATGAGTTTCACGCCAACTGCCTTGCTCGAACCCAATACTTTGTACACGGGAAGAGTAAAAACATTGGTTAAAGACTTAAGGGGCAATGCCTTACAAACGGATTATATATGGAGTTTTACGACCGGTGTACCACCCACGGTAATCTCCACATTCCCTCAGGATGCTGCTACAGGGGTTTCACTCAACTCCAAGCTGACTGCCACTTTTAGTATGGCGATGGACTCGTCAACAATCACATCGTCCACCTTTACTTTAAAGCAAGGCGTCCTGTCTGTTTCGGGTGTCGTGATCTATTCAAACAGTGTAGCTACCTTTAAGCCAGCAACTCATCTGGCCGCTAACGTGTTATATACTGCCACTATCACCAATGAAGTTAAAAATCAGGCAGGTATTGCCATGATAAATAATTATGTATGGACATTTTCAACAGGTTTAGGACCTGATGACACCCCTCCTACGGTGATTTCAACGGTTCCGGTAAACCTTGCCACGGATGTAGCTTTCAACACGAAACCAACCGCCACTTTTAGTGAGGCCATGGATCCTCTGACGATCACCCCTGCTTCATTTACCATTATGCAAGGAACCCTTTCTGTTGCTGGTTCAGTTACTTATGTGGGGATAGTTGCAACCTTTAAACCATTGGTTAATCTTGAAGCCAACACTACCTATACAGCCACCATCACCACTGGCGTAGAAGACGTGGCAGGCAATGCCATGGCAAGCAACTATGTATGGACGTTTACGACAGGATCCGGTCCGGATGACACGCCACCTATAGTGATTTCAACTGTTCCTATAGACCTGGCCACAGGTGTATCTATCAACATAAAACCATCTGCGACCTTTAGTGAAGCCATGGATCCAATGACCATTACGCCAACCACTTTTACGGTAAAACAAGGAAACCAGTTTATTTCGGGATCCGTGTCGTATGTAGGGCTTGTTGCAACCTTTAAACCTACGGTTAATTTTGTTGCCAATATGGTTTATACAGCCACCATTACCACTGGTGTGGAGGACCTGGCAGGAAATGCGATGGAAAATAATTATGTTTGGTCATTTACAACTGGTACTTCTCCTGACATTATTCCACCTACAGTGATTTCGACTGTTCCGGCTAATCTTGCCACCGAAGTGGCGCTTAACATAAAACCTACAGCTACTTTTAGCGAGGTGATGGATCCATTAACCATCAACCCAACTACTTTTACTTTAAAGCAGGGTTCTACTTCAATCCCCGGTACGGTTAATTATGCCGGCACTGTAGCTGTGTTTATACCATCAGTCAATCTTACTGCCAATACCCTCTATACAGCTACTATCACCACCGGAGTAAAAGACCTGGCTGGCAATGCAATGGTAAGTAATTACGTATGGACATTCACAACGGGAGCAGGAGCCGACCTCATTCCACCTACAGTGGTTTCGACTATTCCGACCAATTTGGCTACAGAGGTATTACTTAACGTGACACCAACCGCAACGTTTAGCGAGGCGATGGATCCTTTATCAATAAATGCTTTGACTTATACCTTAAAACAAGGAACTACCTTGGTCACAGGTTTAGTTAGCTATTCTGGTCTGGTTGCGACTTTTACACCAACATCCGGTCTATTAACCAACACCATTTATACAGCCACCATCACTACCGGTGTTAAAGACCTTGCAGGCAATGCCATGGTTAGTAACTATGTCTGGACCTTTACTACTTTAAATGTTTCGGCTCCTACCGTAATTTTGACTGATCCGGATGACCTGGAAACAGATGTTGCCCTAAACAAAGTTGTTACGGCTACATTCAGTGAACCAATGGATCCTCTGACCATCAACGAAACAACATTTACCGTACAAAATGGATCAAATTCCATTACGGGAGTGATTTCGTACAGCGGTACTACTGCATCATTTGACCCTTCCGCCAATCTGTTACCCAACACGCTATATACCGGAACTGTCACTACCGGAGCAATGAGTACAGGCGGTACACCCATGGCAGCTAATTATACCTGGACTTTTACCACAGTTCCCATACTGGCCCCTACGGTAATTGCAACCGATCCAATGGATTTGGACATCAACGTTGCTCTGGATAAGGTAATTAGCGCTGATTTTAGTGAAGAGATGAATTCTTCAACCATTACTACATCCACATTTACCTTAATGCAAGGAACAACTTTGATTGCAGGATTGGTGGATTATTCCGGCATTACTGCTACATTAACACCTTCAAGTGATTTGTTGTCAAACACCACTTATACCGCTACCATTACCACAGGAGCTGAAAATCTTTCAGGAACTCCAATGGCAAACGACTATGTGTGGACATTTACTACCCAGGAGATAGTAATATCTCCCATTGATCTGGGAACTGCCGCCCCCTATGGTGCTTTTGGCGGAAATGCCGGAATCACCAACCAGGGAATCAATACGATAATAAATGGAGGTATTGCTACCACAGCGGCCTCTACCTTAGTTACCGGTTTTCATGATGGCATGACGGGTGATGTTTACACAGAAACCCCCCTTAATGTCGGCCTGGTAACGGATGGAATATTCGCAGCACCACCATTTCCCGGAACCACCACCAATGAAGCCATTGCAACACAGGCCCTGATTGATGCCAACGCGGCCTATATCAGCATCTCACCGGCTATCATGCCGGGAGGGATTGATCCGGGTGCCGGTGAGCTTGGTGGATTAACCTTAGCTCCGGGCGTTTATATGTCGGCAAGTGGAACCTTTAATATATCAAACGGCCCGCTTACTTTAGACGCTCAAGGCGATCCGAATGCAACTTGGGTATTCCAGACAGCGGCAGGTTTAACGGTTGGTATCGCCGGACCAACAGGCGCACGTAGTATTATTTTGACGAACGGTGCTTTGCCTAAAAATGTATTCTGGTATGTAGGAAGTTCAGCTACCATTAATGGTGCCGGAGGGGGCACTATGGTAGGAACCATCATCGCTATGGCTGGAGTTACTTTCTCTACACCCGACAATATGGTCCAAACAGTATTGAATGGCAGGGCACTTTCCCTGGTTGCTTCAGTAACCATGGTCAATACAACCATTAACGTTCCTGCACCCTAAAGCAGGTTAAAAGTCATCAAATGAATCCCGTCATCGGGCGGGATTCATTTAAATCATTTGAAGCAACAACAATAATTTAAAAAATATGAAATTTAAAACCAATATTAAAAAAGGAATACGCAAGGCGTTCTCCTCTTATAACTTACCTATAAAAAGCATGATCATTGGTGTCTTTTTCATGGCAAATATTCTGGTATCGTTGCAAGCGCAAGAAACTCAGCAACCTCAGGAAGCTCAGTTCACTCAACCCACCTGGTGGTTTGGTGCCGCAGCTGGTGCCAATTTTAATTTCTTTCGTGGGTCAACCCAACAACTAAATTCAGCATTTACCGTTCCCACCACATTTCACGATGGCACCGGGGTAGGTCTCTATCTGGCTCCCCTGGTGGAGTTTCATCGCCCCGATTCAAGATGGGGGTTCATGTTCCAGGCAGGATACGACAGCCGAAAAGGCACTTTCAAACAAGTAATTACACCTTGTAACTGCCCGGATGACTTAACCACCGACCTGAGTTATATCACGTTGGAACCAAGCCTGCGTTTTGCCCCTTTTAAATCGGGTTTGTATTTGTATGCAGGGCCCCGTCTCGCTTTTCTGATGACGCAATCGTTTACTTATAAACATGGAATCAACCCCGCCTACCCCGATCAGGAAGTTACACCTGATGTGACCGATGATTTTGACAATATGAAATCCATGTTGGTCTCCATGCAAATCGGGGCAGGTTATGATATTCCACTTACCTCCCACGGTAAACAAACACAATTTGTGCTTTCACCCTATGTATCTTATCATCCCTATTTTGGCCAGGAACCTCGTTCTATAGAAACCTGGAACATAACTACTGTACGAGCTGGAATCGCCATTAAATTTGGACGTGGACGCAATATTGAAACACCTAAAGAAAAAGAAGTAGTCCCTGTGGTAGTGGTTGTTACAGAACCTAATGTAAAGTTTATTGTTGAAGCTCCCCGGAATGTTCAAGCTGCGCCTATCGTAAAGGAGACTTTCCCAATCCGCAACTATGTATTTTTTGATTTGGGATCCACTGAAATCCCTGAACGATATGTCTTACTCAAAAAAGAGGAGGTTAAGGATTTTAAAGAGGACCAACTCGATGCACATGTATCAACAAAACTATCAGGTCGTTCAGACAGGCAAATGAATGCTTACTACAACATCCTGAACATCCTGGGCAACCGCATGGTGAAAAACCCCACCACAACTATACTATTGGTCGGATCATCAGAAAAGGGACCACAAGATGGTCGTGAGATGGCAGAATCTGTCAAGGAATATCTGGTAACGCTCTTTGAAATTGATGCTTCCAGGATTACGATACAAGGACGGACTAAACCAAGTGTTCCATCAGAACAGCCAGGTGGCAAACTCGAGCTAGTTTTGCTTCGTGAAGGCGACCGCAGGGTATCCATCGAAAGCAATTCACCCGTTTTGTTGATGGAATTCCGTAGTGGTTCTGATACTCCTTTGAAACCAGTAAAAATAATTGCGGCTCAAGAAGCTCCGGTTGAAAGTTACATTACTTTTAATGTAGAAGACGAAGAAGACGCGTTTACATCCTGGTCGTTGAAAACTGAAGATGAACAAGGAGCTGTCAAGACGTTTGGACCTTACACAGAGGAAGAAGTTAGTATCCCAACAAAATCTATTTTAGGTACTACTCCCGAAGGCGACTACAAAGTAACTATGATTGGTCAAACAAAAGATGGTCTGACAATCAAGAGGGAGACTTCTACACACATGGTACTTTGGACACCGGCCAAAACTGAGGAATCGATGAGGTTCAGCATTCTTTATGAATTCAATAAATCGGTGGCCATCAATATGTATGAAAAGTACCTCCTTGAAGTCGTAACACCAAAAATTTCGGACAATGCTACGGTATTAATTAATGGATATACGGATATTATCGGAGGAGAAGAGAACAACCAGAAATTATCCCTGGCAAGAGCCAACGGCGTCAAACGTATTCTTGAAAAAGGGGTATCGAAAGCTGGTCGCAAGAATGTGAAATTTGAAGTCGCCGGTCTTGGTGAGGATCAGTCACTATCACCATTTAACAACAAATATCCTGAGGAACGCTTTTATAACCGTACGGTGATCATTGATATTATTCCAAGGAAATAAGATGAAGTACAATTAGTTGATTACCTTGAAATCAACATAAAAGCAGAAAACAATAGCCATCGAAACAACTTGCAATCTCACGCAAGTTGTTTCGATGGCTTACTTATCAGTAAACTGCTAACATCAGAAAATCCACTAAAAATAACCTGGAAATCAGAGTCTCAGATAAATATGTGAAAGATGTAACTTTTAAACTTATTTATGTAGCACATTTAGGTTAGAATCAAGTGAACTTTGCAACGTAAAAATCTAACGTACAACTTAAAACCAATGATAATGAAAAGGTCATTACTATTTATTGTAACAACTGTTACTTTATTGTTTTCTTTACCGCAAGTAAATTTCGGACAAGCGCCCAATTTAGGCACTTCTGCTGATTTTGCTCTGTTCACAACAGTTGGGGCAGTTACTAATGCAGGTACAGAATATCTAACGCAAGTTACAGGCAATGTGGGCTCGAATAGCGGTCCCATCTCAGGCTTTGGAAATGTGGATGGTCAATTGCACCCGGGTGATGGTCAAAGTGCTCTGGCAGCGGCAGACTTATTGCTTGCCTACGGAGAACTCGCTGCAGCCATACCCACTTTTTTTCCGGCACCTTTGCTTGGCAACGGAGCCATTCTCCCTCCGGGAGTGTATGCTATTGGTGAGCCGGCAACACTTAACTTAGATTTAACATTGGATGCACAAGGTGATCCAAATGCTGTTTGGATTTTTCAAATACAAGGCACGTTCGGCGCAAACGCCAATTCAAAAGTTCATTTAATCAACGAAGCTCAGGCTTGCAATGTTTTCTGGAAAATAGAAGGATTAGTAAGTTTGGCCGCCAATACCACCATGCGGGGAACTATTGTGGCGAACAACGCGGCCATTAACATGGTTGCCGGCGATACCCTTGAAGGAAGGGCACTAGCTATCAACGGTGCCATCGGCGTATCACAATCGATGATATACCTCCCTTCAGGATGCGGAGCTCCTATCCTTACAGGACCGGCAGCCCCTGATCTTCTTTCTATAGCATGTTATACGATTTTTTCTTCCGGCGGGCCAGTTACAAACGCTGGCATTACCTACGTTACAGGTGATGTGGGTTCGAACAATGGTTTAACGACAGGATTCAATCCTTTATTTGTAACAGGAGCTATTCATCCAATCCCGGATGGTTCAACTGCACAAGCGGCATCCGATTTACTAAATATCTATAGCACGCTGAACGCGATGCCTTATGATATTGAATTGATGAGGCCCGATCTTTTAGGCCACAACCTGGTTCTTACACCGCATACTTATATCATGAACGCAGCCGCATCTCTTACCGATACACTTTACCTGAATGCAATGGGATATGCCGATGCAGTATTCATTATCAAGATATATGGTGCCCTTTCAACAAACAATTACTCAAAAGTTATTTTACAAAATGGAACCCAATCGAAAAATGTGTTTTGGCTGGTTTCTGGTGCTGTGAGCATAACCGACTTTTCAGAATTCGTAGGAACAATAGTCGTCAACAATGGAAGTATCGACTTAACCACAGGGGTTAATCTGGATGGCAGGGCACTAACAACCGTTGGCGCATTGAACACCTCCGCAATAACGGCCATTATGCCTCCCGGTTGCTTTGTAGCAAGCCCTCCTGTTATCACAACAGAACCAACTGATCAGATTGTATGCGAAGGAGATTCGGTTAGTTTTATAGTAATTGCAACAGGTGATAGCCTTACCTACCAATGGAGAAAAGGAATTATAGATATTATAGGCGCAACAAATGATACGCTTACAATTGATCCTGTAAGTTTTTCAGATGCTGCAACAGACTATAATGTTGTTGTTTCAGGAACTACTCCACCACCAGATACTTCTATCAATGTTTCTTTAACAGTTGATACTATCACAAATATTACCACACAGCCTGCAAGTCAAATTGCATGTGTCGGAGATTCTATCAGTTTTACAGTAGCCGCCACAGGTACAGGACTTACGTATCAGTGGAGAAAAGGAATCATAGATATTATAGGTGCAACAAATGATACACTTACTATTAATCCTGTTGCCTTAACTGATGCAGCCTTAGACTATAATGTTGTTGTCATGGGAGCATGCTCAAACGATACTTCAATAAATGTTAGTTTAACAGTAAATGCTATCACGGCCATCACCACACAACCTGTTGATCAAACAGCATGTGTCGGAGATTCTATCAGTTTTACAGTAGCCGCCACAGGTACAGGACTTACGTATCAGTGGAGAAAAGGGATCGTAGATATAATAGGCGCAACAAATGATACGCTTACAATTGATCCCGTTACCTTAACTGATGCAGCCTTAGACTATAATGTTGTTGTTATGGGAACATGCTCAAACGATACTTCAATAAATGTTAGATTAACAGTAAATGAAGTCACGGCCATCACCACACAACCTGTTGATCAAATAGCATGTATTGGAGATTCTGTCAGTTTTACAGTAGCCGCCACAGGTACCGGACTTACTTATCAGTGGAGAAAAGGAATCAATAATATAATAGGAGCAACAAATGACACGCTTACAATTGATCCTGTTGCCTTAACTGATGCAGCATTGGACTACAATGTTGTTATCATGGGAATATGCTCAAACGATACTTCAATAAATGCTGCTTTAACGGTTAATACTGAAACCATCATCACCATGTGGCCTGTTAACCAAACAGTATGTGTTGGAGATTCTGTCAGCTTTATTGTGGACGCTTCAGGTTCTGGTCTTACCTACCAATGGAGAAGGGGAATTGTAAACTTGATTGATGGAGGTAATATTTCAGGAGCAACAAATGACACGCTTACTATTAATCCTGCAACCCTATCTGATAGTGCATCCAACTATAATGTTGTTGTTACCGGTGGTTGTTCATCAGTAAATACGTTGGACGTCACCCTTAATTCGGCTGGCAACTTTGGTATTCTGGCCGGTACGGCAATCAGCAGCACAGGATTCAGTATAATTACAGGTGTGGATGTTGGGTTAAGCCCCGGTGTTCGCAGTTCTATTACCGGATTTCCTCCGGCCATTGTTGTGGATGGAGCTATCTATGCTTCTGATGATATTGCTCCTCCGGGAGTAGCTGCAATGCTTATACAAGCCAAACAAGACCTTACCGATGCATACCTATTTGCTGAAGGAGCCTCATCACCTGCACCTGCCACTGTAGCTGGCGATCAGGGTGGTTTAACACTTGCTCCGGGCATTTATAAATCAACATCTACCCTTTTAATACAATCCGGCGATCTGACCCTTGATGCACAAGGTGATGCAAATGCAGTATGGATTTTCCAGATTGCATCTGATTTTACCACCATTGGCGGAGCTGGTGGAAATGTTATCCTTAGCGGAGGCGCCCAGGCTAAAAATGTTACCTGGCAGGTTGGCAGTTCAGCAACCATCGGTAACGGAACCTCATTTAAAGGAAACATACTTGCATTAACTTCCATAACGATGAATACAACGGCAACTATAGATGGCAGATTACTCGCCAGAAATGGTGCAGTAGTATTATCAGGTGCTAACTTAATAAATAAACCTTCGGATACTCTTGCTCCCGGTAATAGTACTACTTCAATAAATGTTTCTCTGACAGTAAATGATTCTACCGGACCTACCATCTTTACAGCCGGAGCAACAACGCTTTGTCAGGATTCACCTGATGAAACCTACACTGCAACCGCTACGAACAGTACATCAATTGCATACTCTGTACTACCTGTAACAGCGGGAGTGATCAATCCAACTACGGGTGTAATGAACTGGGACGCTGACTTTAG